>Ga0105048_10002715_pt1 | contig 28800 bp, 17 predicted proteins | sample MAT05_FD_78382 | JGI IMG/M metagenome (GOLD analysis project Ga0105048, IMG submission 78382) | Freshwater microbial communities from Lake Fryxell liftoff mats and glacier meltwater in Antarctica - MAT-05 | ecosystem: Environmental > Aquatic > Freshwater > Ice > Liftoff microbial mat | place... | reverse complement strand
GTTCCGCCTGGTTTAATCTTAAATTCTTTGTTGACAAGGTTCTTTAAGGTAAACAAATAATCTCCTTTCACCAATTCAATTTGACCATACATGTTAAAAGTAGAGAGGTTGCTAATGCTCATGTTGATGTGACCTTGGCCCCTGCCCTTCATTACATCACCAACTGACTGATCAAAGATGATTTGCATTTCAGCGTCGGGAGTTATCTCCAAATCAAAATTGAGTTTGATACCCGACAAATCCAAGAGATCGTTTTTTGGAAGTGCATTTTTATCAATAAAACGCACGAAATTCTCTATGGCCTGATCTGATGTAGCCCCCATTGGCATTGCGAGCACAGTACCCTTCTCAGATCGAAGATTGCAATCAAACTCAATATTACTATCATATCCGTAAATACTAACTGTTCCGGTGGTATAAGCCTTGCCATAATACAATGAATTTAATTCTTCGTTAGTATTCATCGCTAACATTGGTTTCTCTAAATCGAGAATAATATCATACACCCAACTACTAAAATTGGTGTGACCAATTTGACCCGTGAGAAATCCCGGATTGCCTTCCTGATCGCGAATTTTTATATAGTCAAATGTAAACATGTCAGGCAAGATGCCAATCTTCTGCTCAATATAGTAGCGTGCATTTAAATAATACACAAACACAGATGCTTCACGAAGCATAGCAATTCCATTCATCTGAGGCGAATCCAACGCACCGGTTAATGCAATGGTTCCAGTGGCAAAACCATTTAAAGCTAGTATTCCAGGTGCTAAAAACTCGTTGATAAATGCTAGATCAAGATTACTAACAGTTGCTACAACATCCAGTGGACTTTCTTTATTGAGCGGATTGTAGTAGCCTCCAAATTTTAACGGTGTAAGTCGAGTTAATGTATTGCTAATCATGACATCCTTTTCCAAGGAACCATCGATGCGCAGTTTTTTATTCTCATTATCCCAAATACTTTTCACGCATAAATAACCCACTTCATACGCATTCAATTTAAGATCGCGAAGTATAAGGTCATTGGAAAAGATCATCTGACCATAAAGGTCTTTTACGTTTGCATTGCCCATTACTCTTCCTGAGAGTTTTGGTATTTCAGTGAGAAACTCATTGAGAAAAGAAAGATCAAACTCATTTAATTCGAAATACATTATTTTTTCGGGATCTCGTGAGATAGTTCCATCAGCTCTCACGAATTGATCAACATTAAATATTTCAAAATTTCGCACCGTAAACTCATCATTTCGAGAAGACAAATAACTTCCCGGTTTAAATCGCCATTTTTCATTTTTGACCGAAACAGAGCTTTGATTAAAAACAAATTCATAGTCTTCAAAAGAATTGATAGTGAATTTACCATTTACATCTCCGCGGTGAGTTGTAGTGCTATCACCCCAAGAGATTGCGGAAAAAACGGAATCAACCTCGGTACGAGCATCAAGAGAAAAATTCTCAAATTGAACCGTGTTTGCGGCTTTGAATGAGTCGCTCATTACCGTTAAATATAAAGAGTTGTCAGGTCTTCTAGCATCAAGTACCATGGAGGTAATTTTGTTGCCTGCATAACTAATGCTGTCAGACACAACCACCAATTCGAAAAATGAGGCTGGCTCGTCCAGTACGATATCAAGAGTCGTATTTTTTGCAACTTTTAACTCAGGAAAAAACACCTCTGTAATTTGCGAAAAATCGAGAATATCAATATCCATCCTGAAATCTTGCGGACTATGTTTTTTCTGTGGAGGATTAAATTTTGGAATAATTTTAGACGTAATTTCAAGAAAACTATTGGCAATATCTTTTACAGTAAAATCACCTTCTATTTTAGCTTTCACTATATCTGAGTCCAACGTAATTACTGGCTCGCCCTTACGTTCTGAATTGAGTTTGAGATGCTCCAAATAATACTCTTCATCGCCAGAACAGTATGATATTTCATCTAACTCAATGGTGCCGATAAATTTTTCCAATTCAAACCCGACACTGTTTGCTCTGATTCTACCGCTAATGCTGTTGTAGTCGTATGACTCAAGAATTTTTAATTCCTTGAGATTGAGTTGTGCTACTTCGGCATCAAAACCCAAAATTGGCTCTGCTTGCGTAAAGTCAATAAATCCTTTAAAGTCCATTACTAAATTGGGATCATTTATAGTAAAGTATCCGTTAAAATATCGTTTTTTAAATGTTCCATCAGCAGTAATGTTTCTGTAGTCGTAACCTTTGATAAAAATGTTGTTGATCGTTCCCTCAAAGTTTGCATCTATACTTTGAAGGTCGAGCGAAGTACCGGCCACAGTGAGGTCACAACTCAAGGGGCCAAGCGAAGAACTTGAATAGAATTTACCTAAATCAAAATTGGAAGTTCCCAAGCTTCCTAGGTAACGATAATCGTTGATGGATTTATCTTCACGCAAAGCAAGGTCAGTATTTACATTGCCAATAGCCGAGTACAAAGTGCCATTGGAAACAAAGTCATTTATAAATCCGGTAAAACTTCCTTTAAACGTCATTTGACCTAGCTCTTTAAAGTTATCTGGTGTTTTTAAATAACTCAACGAATCGAATGGCGGCAGAGGAAGTCGATCCAATTCCGTTTTATTGGAAGTCAACTCATCAATATCCATGCTTATAAAAGTCTGATCTAGTTCTGGTAATCCGCTTGCATCGAAATCACCGAAAAAATGAGTGTTCTCATCAATTTCTAATTTGATATTGCGTCCGTGTAAATCGGCAATTTTACCTCGAAATTTGCCGGATAGCCCGATTGTTTTATCAATTCCTTTAAGATCCGAGGTGAAATAAGCTATGTCCCCAAGTTGAATTGAAGATGGCTGAAACGCAGCATTTAACTTAACCCGTTCCTCAAAAAAATCGAAGTCTTCAATTGTCTCAAACTGAAATCTAAATGAGCCATTTACATCTGACTCTTTTGTCTGTAAACATGCATCCAACAAACTCATGCTTGTAGAAGTATTGACAAAAGTACCCGACATATTAGTAAGGTCGAATCCACTTTTTTCTTTAGTCGAAAGTGACTCAATCACAGCGTGCACGCTATCTGCATATTGGAAAACACTATTTACTTTGAGGTTAATTTCAGAATACTGCATATGTGTCCAATCAATTCCGAAAAATTCTCGCAATGGTTTATTTTCGTCAGTGTAGTTGAAACGTCCATTGTTAATTATGATATCGGAAAAATTTAATTCCGAGTGAGTGGTATCCTCATTATTGCTAAAAGAGTTGATATATTCAAGAATAAATTTATAATTGAACAGACTATCACCAACGTGCTTTTCTAAATTAAAATATGGGCTATAGAGTGTGGCTCCATCAACAATCAGTTTGCCGGAACCTTTCTCCAACGAATATGAACCAAGAGTGAGTTTTGGAATGTAGGTGAGTGTATCCTGCCTCAAATCTTCTACATACAAATTTTCAATTACCAGTCTTGACCAAAGATCAATTTCGACTCTCGTTAAAGTTACTTTGGTTCCAAGCTCATCGCTAAGGTATGCTGCAACGCGCTGTGCAAGCCATGTTTGAACAACAGGCTGTCGAATTGCCCAAAAGCCAACTACAGTCAACAATATGATGACAATCAAAACATTACGTAATATTTTGAATATTCTTCTCAACAAAGTGCTAAATAACGGGCAAGATTCAAAAAAAGCCGCACATTTAATGCTAAAACTATGCCTCAATCACATATTTGAACAACCTAGTTCTCAGGAATTAAAATTAAATCCAATCATGGTATAATTTTCTGTTGCTTTCTCTGTTACTTGCGCGGTCCCCAAGACTATTTTCGCCGACTTATGTTGAACCGTATTATTTTACCACTTTTACTGCTATTTCCTTGTATACTTTTATCGCAAACTGCAACTCTAAAGGGAGCAATCAGCGATATTGAGGGTAATCTGGCGCCGGGTGTCTTGATTACGGAGAAAGGCAACAGTAAGAACGGGACAGCTAGTGATGAAAACGGAAAGTTTACACTTATAATTCCGGCTAACAAAGATGTTGTGGTCCTTTTGAGTGGATTTGGCCCTAAGGATCAGGAAGTTAAGGTTAATCTCTTCTCAGGTGAAATTAAGTTTTTGAATCTTGTCTTCGACAATACGGCCCAAGGTACCGTAATAAATATTGTAGCGGATAGGCAAAGTGGTATGCGCAATATCACCACAAAATTGGCAACAAAACTGCCAACTATCAATCCAGGCATTGAGTCTTATTTATTGCAAGTTCCAGTAAACTTTGCCTCTGAATTGAGTAGCAGTTATAGCGTTCGCGGGGGAAGTTTTGATGAAAATTTGGTTTATGTCAATGATATTCAAGTGTATCGGCCGTTTTTGGTAAGGGCAGGTGAACAAGAAGGATTGAGTTTCCCAAATCCAGATATGGTAAAAAGTATCAAGTTTAGCGCAGGTGGCTTTCAAGCAAAGTATGGCGACAAAATGAGCAGTGTGCTCGACATTCAATATAACAGACCTGACAGTTTTGGTGGATCGGTCACCGCAGGTCTTTTAGGAGGATCTATCCAACTGGAGGGAATAACAAGAAACAAAAAATTTACCCATAATACCGGACTCAGATATAAAAATAACTCATACATATTTAACTCTCTTGATGTGCAAGGTGATTATAGACCTTTGTACTACGATCTTCAGACTTATCTCACTTATCGCCCAAAGGAATTTGGTCCACTTGAATTTAGTTTTCTTGGAAATTACTCAAGAAATAAATACAATTTTATTCCGTCAAGTAGACAAACTGACTATGGATCTATAAATGATGCTTTAAGACTCAGTGTATTTTTTCAAGGACAGGAAATTACGCAATTTGAAACCTTTTTTGGCGCGTTTAGCACGCGATACAATCCATCGCCTACATCACAACTTCGATTTACGGTGAGTGCTTTCCAAACGAATGAAAGTGAAGAGTTTGATATATTAGGCGCATATAGACTTGATGAACTTGAACGCGATTTGGGCAGCGATAACTTTGGCGAAGTACTCAAAAACAGAGGTGTTGGAGGATTTCTCGAGCATGCACGCAATTATCTCGATGCATCCGTTCTAAATTTTACACACAAAGGTTTTGTTGAGTTTGAAGCTCGAAAAAATGTTATTTCATGGGGTATTGAGGCGCAGCGCGAATCTGTTTACGATAAATTAAATGAATGGACACTGATCGATTCCGCAGGTTATGCCAATCCTCGACCCCCTGATTCTTTAGGTTATACTAACCCTTCTGTGCAACCGGAGCGACTGATTTTTCTTCATGACAAAGTGCGAGCTATCAATGATATTACTTCTTTTAGATCAACAGCATACATTCAAGATGAGCAACATTGGCGATTGAAAAATGATGCCGAATTAATGATGAATCTAGGAGTTCGTGCGCATTATTGGTCATTCAACCAACAAATTGTTGGAGGACCAAGATTCCAAATGTCCTACACACCAAGATGGCTTACTGCTCAGAAAAATGAGGCAGGAGAGGTAGATTCAGTTCGCAAGGACATTATACTAACGGCATCTGCCGGTTATTACTGGCAGCCGCCATTTTATAGAGAGATGCGTGGTTATGATGGGCAAGTAAATCCTGAAATTCAAGCACAGAGAAGTCTGCATTTTATACTAGGTGCAAACTATGTTTTTACTGCATGGAACAGACCTTTTAATGTTACCGGTGAAGTTTATTACAAGAAACTGGACAAGTTAATTCCTTACGAAGTTGAGAATGTTCGTTTGCGCTATTTCGCAACCAATAATTCCAAAGGTTATGCTAAAGGAATAGACATAATGCTCAATGGCGAATTTATTCATGGCGTTCAATCATGGGTTCGAGCATCCTGGATGAAAACAGAAGAAGATCTCAATGATGACTTTTATTATTTTTACTTAAATGCATCTGGCGATACCATTCTCAATGGATTTACAATAGATAATGTTGCTGTGGATAGCATAATACAAACACCGGGATTTATTCCTAGACCGAATGATCAGAGATTCAGTTTTAGTTTATTGTTTCAAGACGAAATGCCACGCAAACCATGGTACAAAGTGTTGATGAGTTTTTACTTCAGCACAGGGGTACCTTTTGGGCCGCCGGATAGAGCACGTTATCTCGATATCAGTCGCACGCGCAGCTATATCCGCACAGATATCGGCTTCAGCAGAGATCTTATTCTTGAAAGAAACAAAGATAAAAACTGGTTCAATAGAACATTCGAAACAGGTACAGTTTCGCTCGAGATATTTAATCTTCTTGGCGTCAACAATATCATCAATCACCAATGGATTGAAGACGTCAATGGCCGACAATACGGCATACCAACGTTCCTCACAGGCAGAAGAATAAATTTAAGATTTTCGTTGAGTTTTTAATAGCAATTTTGTTTAAGCAAAAGTGATAAATTGTACGTTGCTTCTGAAATGCCTCATGCTGTGTTTTCATAGCTCATTCCGATAATACAAAATAGATAATCCAATATCGTCTGTAGGCTCATTATACTAGTATTTTGTTATATCGGCATTAACCATTGTAAGATGATCAACATGTTAGGACTATTTAATAATTACAATTGGTGTCAATTGCGATCAAAGTAATTTAAAAATTCATCTTTAAAACCTTTTGGATTTTTCGTCCTCAATAAATCTGTAGATTGTCTTCGAAACAATAATACTTTTTTAAATTGTATACAGCTAAATATATATTATAATTGTTTTCAGCGGAGGAAACCCGTAATAAGGCATTCGAATACCTTCTAAATCAATATCAACAACCAATTTATTATTACACCAGACGAATGGTACTCAGTCACGATGATTCTGACAACCTAACACAAAATACTTTTATAAGTACCTGGAAGTCGCTAGGCAACTTTAGAGGAGAAGCGAGAATAAGCACCTGGGTCTATAGAATATCGTATAATGAAAGTTTGAATTTTCTCAATTTGCAAAAGTGTCTCGGAAAAGTTGCAATCTCAGACGCAAAGCACAATCTTGGTAAAAGTCTACAAGAAGACGAGCACTACCGTAGAGATGGAATTCAAATTAAGCTCCAAACAGCAATTGCCTTATTGCCTGAAAAACAAAAGGCGGTGTTTATAATGAAGGATTATGATGAGAAAAAGTACGTTGAAATCGCCTTAATCACTGGCACCAGTGTTGGAGCTTTAAAGGCAAGTTTTCATCACACAGTGCAGAAGATTGAGTCGTTCATGAAAAATGTAAATCCTGGATTTTAAATCATGAATAATGAGAAAAAAATATAGAAACGTTTGACTTTAGTCCCGAATTATCCGCGTTGTTAAAGAAAATTCAGAATAAAGAGCAATGGCTTCCGGAGTTTAGTGTTCCAAATGGTTATTTTGATCAAATCCATAAGTCGATTGGTCTACAGGTATATCTCGAAGATATAAAATAACAGCCGCATTTCCATGATTTAAAAATTCAAAAGAGCGAAATGCACAACATCACGAACAAAATATTGTCTCAATCTAATAGCGGTCAAGATCAAGCTAACGATGCTTTTTTAAAACTCAGAGATTTCAAATTTTGAACCAAATTGAACTTCATGAATTGACGAAAAAATGAAACTGAATTTAAAGTTTCACCCAAATTTTTTGCAAACCAACACGAACAGATTATAAAAAGCATTAAATCATCTCATAAATCTGAAAATACTTCAGTTATTTCCATAAATACTTTCGGAAAGAAGTTATTGATTTACACTTCGGCTGCAGCATCTGTGATCTGCGTATTTTTATTTTTTCGTCCGATAAAAAAATCAGTGATCGATAGAATTTTTTTCGAAACCGCTTTTGCCAACAATCCTATAGATTTTGAAGATCTGCCATACATCGATGAAGAATATCTCTGCTATGAAACATTTCTGAATGAATCAGAGATTTCCAAAGAAAATTACCAACTTATCGATTCACTCATTGTTAGCGCGGAGATGATTATTGATTTGGATTCATATCCGCTACAAAAAAAGACAGGAGCAAAAAAAGAAATTAAATCTACCCCAAATAAGAATACTCCAACGTTGGATGAACTAAGTGAAGACGAAATTTTAGAATATTTCTATCAAAATGATTCGATGGAATTAATTAAAGACCTTCATTAAAAAAAATATTTATCCAAAAAAACAAAATGTATAACATGAAATCAACTTGGATTGCGCTTCTTCTGCTTTTCTCTCAAACAATATTTGCCCAATCTGACCATATGAAGGACGAAATGCACGAAGGACGCAAAGAAAAAATTGAATCCTTGAAAAGAGCATACATATCAGACAAACTTTAGTTAACGGTAGCTTAGTCAGAAAAGTTTTGGCCCTTATTTAATGAGTTTAGTGAAGCACGTCAAGAAATTCGTAAGAGTATACGTCTAACATCTAAAGCAATGAAGGAATCGGTAAAATCTGATGCTGAATTTTCATCACAAGTTGATCTAGTGAGCAAAAGGAAAAAAGAAGAGATCAATTTGGAGAGTATATTCATGAAAGATTGTCTTCCATTTGTAGGTATGGATAAATGCCTGAAGCTTGAGGGATTAGCAAAAGATTTTCAGCGCGAACTGATGGAAAAGTTACCCGACAGAAGAAAGGATGACCATGGTCCACCACCTGCTTCACCTTGGAAAAAGTATTGAAATAGTAATCTTATATTGTTTAAATTTATGTATTAGTTCAAGTCTGTTTCTCTTAAATGTATAAAAATCATAGAACTGCATTTATCACTATTGCACATAAAATGGTTTGGACCATTTTACGAGTACCAGAGATATTAATTATACTTAAAAAACCAACTTAGACATTGATTTATGAAGGATTTTATTATAAGAATGAATCCAACGGTCACTTCGACCTATAAATTAGAAATAGTTGAAAAAAAAGAAAACACGGTTTATAAGCCGAGTTCTGTATCCTTTCATTGCTGAAAGGGCCACCATCATTTATCTCTGCGACCTACCCTCCGGGTCCGAACGAGCCGCCCTCCACTCCCTTTTGACTTTGGTCAACGAGAGATTCCCGGTCTACATGGTCTTACTGCCCGCAAGGTTTTTCTAAGCTGCCAACATTACTGTCGACACTGGTGAGCTCTTACCTCACCTTTTCACCTTTGCCTCGACACACAAGGTACCGAGGTAGTCTAAATCTCTGCAACACTTTCTGTAACAAGTCGGTCACCCTCCCTGCCCTCTCGCTTTTCACAAGATACGGTGCCCTGCGCAGCCCGGACTTTCCTCTCAAAATCTAGTTCTGAGCGATGATGCAACACGTGTTTTCTTTGGTGCGAAAGTAAGAATTAAGAGAGATCTATCTTTGGAATGTGCCACCAATTATAGGATATTTAGCAGTTTAGCGCTTGATATAGTCAAAAACAATTCTGATTTTCTGATCGTTTCTAGGACCTTCTATATAGGCTTGCATAGTGCTATCCGACTTCATCTCATAGACAATACGCTGAGGAAAATCATGAGAATAATTTGAAAACTCCAAAGATTTTGATGTTTGACCGGTTAGTTCAAATGGAATCTTTTCACCGTTATTCTGATCACCCACTTCGGCACTATAAACCAATCTGTTACCGATTTTTTTTATTGTTAATGCTTCAATAAAAGTTGTATCACCATTCTCTAGTATAAAACCTTTGCCTCGAAGTTCTGATTCGTTGAGTAACTGCCATTCTTCGAACTGATTATTCTTATTTTCATCATGCTCCCAGCGGCCAACCAACTGATTCAAATCAAAATTATCTTGCACCTTTTTTAAAGGCGTTTCGCAAGAAAAAAGTGCCAATGACACTGATAGGATATATGTCAGAAAATATTTCATTCAATTGGTAGGCTGCGAATGTAAGTAATACCGACTGAATTTATGTATTGGTCTAAAGTCGTTTTATTTTCTCACATTAAGAGTTGACTATGTCTGCAATTAGAAGTTTAAGATGTTAAGGAAATAATTTTTATCGACGAAACCTAAAATCACATGGTTGTAATGCAAACTACTAAAGTCAAGTCCCACTCCATGAATCCATAAAGGAACTTTAACGATTCAAGATGATTTTGAACATTTCACAAAATTTCTTTTCAATGAAAAGTCAACAGTGCATCTATTTACATTTGTGCTCCTAAAAAAACACATAAATCCACAAATAATATCCCAATGAAAGATGTATTTATAGTATCGGCGGTCCGCACTCCAATGGGAAGTTTTGGTGGATCATTGGCCTCGGTTTCAGCTACTAAACTTGGTGCCGCTGCCATCAAAGGAGCTTTGGATCGGATCGGACTCGCCCCGGAAGAAGTTCAAGAGGTTATTATGGGTTGTGTTCTTCAAGCTAACCTAGGCCAAGCTCCTGCTAGACAGGCTGCGAAATTTGCCGGGTTGCCAAATGAAGTTGCATGTACCACAGTAAATAAAGTATGTGCATCTGGAATGAAGGCTGTGATGCAAGCAGCACAGGCTATTGCGCTTGGTGATGCAGATGTAGTGGTTGCAGGCGGAATGGAAAACATGAGTTCTGTTCCATTCTACTCTGAAAATATGCGTTGGGGAAATAAATATGGCAATGTGACGATGGTAGACGGACTTGCGAAGGATGGTCTTACTGATGTGTACCATAACTATGCAATGGGCAATGCAGCAGATCTTTGCGCTAAAGAATGTAATATATCAAGAGAAGATCAAGACGCATTTGCAATTGAAAGCTACAAACGCTCAGCCGCCGCTTGGGCCGCAGGAAAGTTTGACGATGAAATTGTTCCTCTCCAACTTACTGGCCGCAAAGGTGAAACTACCATCTTCAAAGAGGACGAAGAATACAAAAGCGTAAACTTTGAGAAGGTTGCCCAATTAAAACCGGTATTTAATAAAGAAGGTACTGTTACCGCAGCAAACGCGAGCACTATGAATGATGGAGCGGCAGCATTAATTTTAATGAGTGGAGAAAAAATGAAAGCACTTGGGTTGACTCCACTTGCAAAAATTCGAGGGTATGCAGATTCAGAACAAGCTCCGGAGTGGTTTACTACCACTCCATCAATCGCATTGCCAAAAGCTGCTGCAAAAGCGGGACTTACAGTAAAAGATCTTGAGTACGTTGAATTAAATGAAGCCTTCTCAGTTGTAGGCATAGTGAATGTTCAAAAAATGGGACTCGATCCTGCTAAGGTCAACGTAAATGGCGGAGCTGTTTCACTTGGCCATCCTCTTGGATGCAGCGGAGCGCGCATCTTGGTTACTCTTATCCATGTATTAAAACAGAATAACGCTCGAATTGGCGGTGCCGGAATCTGTAATGGCGGAGGCGGCGCAAGTGCTGTTGTTTTGGAGAGAATGTGAGTGTGATAAACTACAGGTGATAAGCTACAAGCCACGGGTTTGGGAAAGAATAATACCGTTTAGGAAGCTATAATAGTCCAATTTTTCATCACTTCATTGTTGTTTTAGAGCTACTCAGACGGCATTAGCTTAACTAAAATTCTAATTGGTTTTGGGGCCATTAGAATTAAATAACGTCCTTAAATAGATTGTCGTCGAAATTATTTTGTCAAACAGATATTTTCTCATTTACCTATTATAACTCATACACATTCAATATAATCCAATACTGTCGGATATCTGTACTTGTCCTATTTGCGTTTCTCTGTATTGTAGTAAACATAAGTCTCAACGGCATTTAACCCTGTAGCTCATAAAATGGTTTGAACCATTTTATAAGTAACATTCTTGTAATACCAGCTTTTCCTCACTGAACTATTCGAATGTAGTTACGGCATTACCAAAACAATTTTTACCAGTTGTAATTATAAAATAGCCTAAAGCCATTTTATAATTTTACGACCGTCGTGCCATAATAACAAAACACTCGTGCAATGAAACGATTAGCGAAATTGAACTATCCAATTTGTACAATCGGTATTATTAGTGAGTCCTATGGATCAACTAATAAATGCTTTTGGTATTATAACAATCATTAAAAAAACTTCTCGGCTCACTTCCTATCCATCAACTTATTCATTCCCATCATTCGCTCCATGGTTTTTTCCATTCCCTCGGGTGATCCATCGAGGAAAATGACATTGCCTTTGCCATATTCTGCGAAGTTTTTGATGGCCTCAGTCCACATGCTGAACATGATAACTGATGTGTCCAAATTGGCTTGTTGCATTTCGCGAGCAGCATTTTGCATACCACGAGCAACCTCCTCACGAAACAAAGCAACACCTTGCCCGCGCAGTTGTGCTGCTTCTCTCTCTGCTTTGGCTGCAATTTTTATGGCATTACCGTCAGCTTCAGCGGCTTTAGTTTTAGTAATGAGCAATGCCTGCCCTTCGTTTTCTGCTGCTGCTTTTAGGTTATTACTTGCAACAACTTGAGCCATCGACTTGATAATGGTTTCATCAAATGTTATATCATTGATCTGTAAATCTTGCAGATGATACCCCCACTCTTCTAAAGCTTGGTCGATCTGTTCTTTTACATGATCAACAATATCTCTTCGAAGAGCTAACACCTCAGCTTGTTTTTTGGAAGCAACAAATGCTCGTATACTTCCTTCAATAGTGCGAATCAATGCTTGCATCAAATTGCGATCATCAATAAATTTAAAGGCCACACGTTTGATGGTTTCTTCTTGAGAATCGATCACTGAATAGAGCAGCATGCTTTTAAAATAAACATTGGCCTGATCTATCGTAACTGCTTGAAATTCCATTTCAACCGATCTGTTTTGAGTAGAAACTCGTTTGTTGACGGTTTCAATAAAAGGAATAACCATGCTCAGGCCAGGTGTTAAGAGCCTGCGATATTTGCCAAAAACTGTGATTACAACGATCGTACCTTGTTGCACCGTAATAAAAGATTTTAAAAGGAGAAGTAACAAAATTACTCCGATAATCAATTTTGGAGGGCTGATGAAGTCCATGTTTTAGTTGTTTTAGAATAGTTAATTAATTCGGCTAATGTAATTCACATCGACAACATTTAGCGTGTAACTTTGGTACGAGCAGTGTGTCTCACATTTTTTGGATGTTAAGATTGGTGTGATTTTTGTAAAACGCTGCATCTTGCGGACGAATTAAAGAGGTCTTGAAAAAAACGGTATTTATTATATCAATTATTTTTATCTTCTCTAGCAACTTTGCTCAGAGTCAAGCTGATAGTACATCTCGTATGATCATAGTTTCTGGTTTGGTGCGCGATGAAAATGATCAGCCTATTGCCAACGCGATTGTCATCAACCAAAAAACTAGATTAGGCGCATTTGGAAAACCCGATGGTTCTTTTTCAATTCGTTGCAATCGAGAGGATACACTTTCTTTGAGCTCATTGGGCTTTCATCCTCGCAACATTTCATGCCGCGATTCTGTTATGAAAGACTCCTATTACTTTGGTAAAATCTTTCTCGAAACTCGAGTGTATCGCATAGGAACAGTGGAGATTTTTGGTCAAAGAGATCTCGAAAGAATACAACAGGATATCAAAAAACTGGGTTATGATGAAAATGATTTTATGATCAGTGGACTCAATGCCATGCAAAGTCCAATCACATTTCTCTATCAACAATTTAGCAGAAAAGAGCAGAGCAAACGCAAAGTAGCCGAACTTGAAAATGCCGACAACAGGCGCGACCTGTTAAAGGAGTTGTTTAAATATTATGTAGACTACCAAATAATTGACCTAAGCAACGAACAGTTCGATGACTTTGTGGTGTACCTCAATGTGTCTGACGAATTTATGAAGTCAAGCACGCAATACGACTTCTTAATTTACGTACGTGATCGTTTTAAGGACTACAAAATAGCAGCTCGACAACAGAAGACTCTCAAAGAAACAGACTTTAACTACGACAAGGATTAATAATACCGAATACACATTCAATATAGACCAATACCTGTTGGGTTTATGTATTAGACCAATTCCGTTTCTTTGCAATGCACTAGACATCAAGCACAACGGCATTTGGCTTTTTAACGCATAAAATGTTTGGGACCATTTTATAAGTAACATTGGTACCTTACCAACTTTGCCTCATTGAACTATTTGAATTTATTCGGCATTACCAAAACAATTCAATAATGAGTCCTTTGGACCAATTAAATAAATGCTTTTGGTATAAACCTTTGAAATCATTCGAATACCACTGGCAGAATTACTTTCTCTTCGCCTCGCAGCACAATACAATTGATCTGAATTCCTTTTTCAAATTTCCCTAATGCTTCCATATAACCATAGATATCTTCGATTGGATATTCTCCCATTTCGATAATGATATCTCCTTTTATTAAACCCGCCTTTGCTCCAGGTCTGCCCTCTTTTGCACCATCAATTCTTAAACCCTTTCCACTATATAAATAATCAGGAATAACTCCAAGTGTTACCTTAAAATCTGCAGTTGCTGGAGTTGAATCTTTTGTTTTTACAAAATCAAGTTTCCCTTTGCTGTCAAGTTTAATAATCAGATTTTTCATGAGCTCCACCACATCTTCAATTCCACTATAATTGATTTTGTCGGCATCATCTGTTGGTTTGTGATAATCCTCGTGTTGGCCGGTAAAAAAATGTAACACCGGTATATCCATCAAATAAAAGCTTGTGTGATCGCTCGGTCCTACTCCACTTTCACTTGTGATTTGCTTAATTCCTGCAGTCTGAATTTCGTTCAATGCAGGTGTCCAAGCAGATGATGTTCCAACGCCATTAATTGCAAGAGCCTTTTCTGCATTGAGACGACCAACCATATCCATATTGAGCATGTAGTTGATTTGCGAAGTTGCAACGGTTGGATTTTTTGTATAATGATTACTGCCATACAGCCCTTTTTCCTCGCCACTAAATGCAATGAAGAGATAATTGTTGTTGACGGACCCGGCAGGACTTTTGGATAAATACTCTGCCAATTCCAATAATGCTGCAACGCCACTTGCATTGTCATCAGCTCCATTATGAATTGCTTTTTCACCAGTCCAAAGTGAGTTTTCGTCACCATATCCAAGGTGGTCATAATGCGCGCCAATCACAATTGTATTTGGTGCTTTATTGTCTTTGAAAGCAATAACATTTGCTGTTTTTACCTCTTTCACCAAAGCCATTCCCATTGAAGCGCTGTCGCCTTTATGATGGATTTGTGCGGCACCATGTGGCACATAGCTGTATTGCTGAAGAAAGCCATCTGTTCCTTTGGGACTCAATACAAGTGCTTCAAAGTGTTTGATTAAATAGGCTGCTGCTTTGCGCTCTCCTTCCGATCCAGTAGCACGCCCCTCCAATTCCTCGCTTGCGAGATAACCAATCGTGATTTTTGGCGAAATGTCTTTCGCGTTTTTTGCGGAAGAGTATGAATTCGACGTTTGAGGATTACATGAAATGACCGCAGTGATCAACAACACTCCTGCTGCAATCCCAAGATTTCTATAAAGGATTTCTAAATTCATTCTTTCAACTCATTTTTTGGAAGCGCAAGTTTAGGCACAATGCCAATAATGTGTCTATGATAAATGCTAGCAGTTTTGACCTGTATCACATCTTCTGTTTCCCAATGGTCTTACTAACTTTGCACCCTTATGAAAGGTTTTTATATATACTCGATTATTTGTTTTGTGATTTTTGAAACTTTCTCAGGTTGCACTGTACGAAAAACGTCTACGGTTGATACTGCCTCAATTTCGAATAGTGCAATCAATTCAAGCATTGGCGAGTTCATTCATTATCAAGAAGAAAAACATTTGAAAAATGTTCGTCAATTGACATTTGGCGGCAACAATGCTGAGGCGTACTGGAATTTTACTGGCGATAAATTGATCTTCCAAAGTGACAATAAAAACTGGGGCTTGGGTTGTGATCAAATCTTTATAATGAATACTAAAACAGAGCCGGACAGCACCAAAAAAAAGTTGATTTCGACTGGTCGTGGCAGAACAACTTGTAGCTTTTTTATGCCTGACGACAAGTCAATTCTCTATGCAAGTACTCACTTAAAAATGGATACGTGCCCCGCAGTACCACTGCGCGAGGGCGGCAAATACATTTGGCCTATTTACCCTGAATATGATATTTTTCAAGCTGACTTGCAGGGAAATATCCTTAAACAGTACACAACAGAACTTGGTTATGACGCGGAAGCCACTGTGTCGCCAAGGGGTGATAAAATTATTTTTACTAGCACGCGGTCGGGCGATCTTGATTTGTGGACCATGAATATTGATGGTTCTGGACTCAAACAAATAACCAATACGCTTGGTTACGATGGTGGTGCAGCATTTTCTGCTGATGGCAAAAAAATAGTTTGGCGTGCCTCCCGACCAAAAACTGAGAATGAAGTAAAAGAATATCGCGACTTATTGGCTAAAGGCCTAGTGGAACCAACGAATCTCGAGATTTTTGTGGCCGATGCAGATGGCAGCCGTTTGAAACAAGTTACCAATTTAGGAAAAGCCAACTGGGCGCCATATTTTCATCCTGATGGAAAACGCGTGCTCTTTTGCAGCAACTATAAAAGTGCAATTGGATTTCCATTTAATATTTTTATGATCAATGTTGATGGAACGGAGCTTGAGCAAATAACGTTTGATACACAATTCGATTCTTTCCTAATGTTTTCGCCTGATGGTAAGAAGGTATCTTTTTGCAGCAATCGCCAAAATGGTCGAACCAGAGATACAAACGTTTTTATCGCTGATTGGATTGATTAAAAAGAATCAATTTATCTATAAACTTTACTCTTTCACAAATCGAGCAATGGAGTAACCGCATCTCAAAAGGTACATTCCTGCTGATAAATCGTTTGAGTCTATTGTCAAGTTTTGATTGTCGTTTGACATTAGTGTAGTCCGAATCACTTTACCCGAAATATCTGTGATTATGACGGTTCTATCATGTTCTCCCGCGAATTGTATTCTTAGTTGACTGCTTACTGGATTAGGACTAAGTGTAAATGTTTGACTTAATATTTCATCAATTCCAACTATTGCAATCTGGAATGAAAATGCCGTTGTCCATATACCTTGACCACATTCGTTGATAGAGCGTACTCTCCAAAAATATTGACCTATTGGTAAATTAAAATTTAGAATATACGCTGATGTATTTACATTCTGTGTCTCAATCACATCTGTAAATGCAGCATCCGATGCAAGTTGATAGATATAACCTGTAGCATTATCGATAGCCTGCCATGAGAAAACAACCGAACCTTGTGTGTCACTAATAAAACTATTATTCGGCATATTGAAGAGAGTTGGTGCAAGTGGCGAATTATCAGATATAACGATCGTTACAGGCAATTCATATTTCTCACCAAAATTGGTTACAAGTTCAAGAGTGAGATCATAATTACCAGAAGGAATTGAATTGAGTCCGCTTATTGTAAGGGCGCTTGTTCCAGTTTGATCGATCGAATTGGCAATTGTTACTAAACCGGGCAGACCTGCGATTGCCGGTTGAAGAGGGAATGCCAATTCAGCATTGATAGTTATCTCAATTACAATTTGATCAATTCCGCATAAATCCCACTTGTCCTGACTAAGTTGAATCATTGTTGGCTGAGTGATAAAAATTCCCTCATACATGCTCGTAGCAAGATTGATTCCACTTGGTAAATATTGATAATTGCTCCAAGTTCCGCTAAAAGCAGCAAAGTCGTTACTTGGAAAAAGGTCGAAGTAGGCAACTTCATTCAACTGTGCCTCGGTGATATGAATAGCGTCTAAAATACGCAACCCACTCCTATAATTACTTTCATAAACAAAGTGGTCTTGGATGAATAAGTTGTGGTCAATGGCGGTGCTTTCGCTTTCGTAAAAACCCAAATACTCTGCGTCATTTAGATCGAAACAATCGAAGATGTGTGTTCTTGTTCCATAAGGAATTTGATCGTTCCCAAGATTTACCTCATCCAATTCGTCGTTGATAAGGAAATATCTTTTGTCCTTTGTAATCCAGCCTTGATGAATGTAACCAAGATCAGGATAGTCATAAGAACCGATGGCGCTGCAATCTAATTTATCAGTGCAATCGATTATTGCAAATTCATCTCCATTGCATGCAAAAATGAGTTGACGACCTTGATAATCAGTATCTGGACCATCGTATATCATGGGAAAACAATCGTGAGTATAATTAAGAAGACTGTAACCGCCTGCAAGAGTTGGATTAAGCGGATCTTGAATATTTACAATATGAAGTCCACCTTCATAAGTAGAAGTTCCATTGCAATAACAGAAACCATTCACTGTATCAATTGCTAAAGTGTGGCAATTGCCAAAAAGATTATAGTGTGCAGTTTCATCAAATTCAATGGGAGGGTTCACAACTGCGTCAAGTTGAAGCAAATCGAATATCTGCATTCCATGATCGGCGGCCTCACTTACGATATAACAATAGTTGTTAAAAGTTTCCAAATCTCTCCATAAGCTATTGGATGTGTGGGTAGGAAGTAGCCCGAGATAAACAGGAGCTATAGGATTTGTGACGTCGATAAAAGCAGTGCCGTTATTACAACCTACCAATGCATATTCTTTTCCGGTATAAGGACTAACCCAGCCCCAAATATCATTTGTATTGATACCACCTCCTATTTCGGATAATGGAATGAAAGACAATAAATCAACATTATTACACGAGTAAATACCCGCCATTCCGTCTATGCAAGGTGTTTGAGAAGAAAGATTATTTGCAGATTGTGAGAAACAAAGTACACACATCAGGTGCATGATATAAGATTGATTCATGTATTTAAAGAGAGAAATAAATTTAAAAAAGACGGTCACCATTGTTCAGATTCTGCCTCAAGTTCATCTAGTGTTTTAACTTTCCCAGATTCGCACTGACTCAAAGCTTCTTGTATTGACTTTACAAGCTGCTCTTTCAGAACCCTCACTCCATTGGAACGATGGCCCATCAGTTTTGTTGAATCCTCTTTGGACTTTTCTACCTTATCAACTTGATTTACTATGCTTTGAAGACCATCTTGTGTTTCTTGACGAATGACCCATTCAATTAGTTTTAATTTTAATTGTTCAATTTCTGCATTCATTCCTTTTGTGTCTCTAACTGTTTGTTATGTTGAATTTGCGATGCAAAGTAACCACAATAAAATGATTATTTCGGATCAATTATTTTCGTATTCTCTTTATAATTTCGCATATTTAATTATTTGAATTACAGAGTACCGACAAGACTTATTGAGGTTTTAGCTTTCCAATAAAAATCATTTTATTTTGAAACTTGATAAAATAAATTTGACTTTTAGTTCTAAGATGATCTATTTTTACACCTGAGTTGAGAGAACTCTTTCTGGGTATCTTTCAATTTAAGATAGTTTTTAGTTTTTCAGTTTAAGACATTAAGCCCTGCTAGCGAGCGGGGCTTAGTGTTTCATAGAGTTTCCGAATTTGGTTCCACCGGATGCGCAACCTCAAGAAGAAATCACAGTCTAAATAATCATAACCTCGCCCTTGATTTACAATTTCAATAGGAATTTTAATGAATGTAACAAGTCCTAAAGGACGATTTGTCTTTTATTTGCAAACTCATTTATTTGTTTACATATTGATCTCTCTGCCAATTAACCTCTAAGTATCAAAAAAAAGATTTTATCAAATATGATCAAAAAAATTTTACTTCTTGCATGCATAGTTCATTTTGTACTGAACGCCTCAGCACAAATATTTTGGACGGAAAATTTCGGGATAGGCTGCGATGCAGGCCTTTTAGCAACTTCAGCAGTGTCTGCTAATGGATTCTGGACCCAGTCTATCACCGGACCTAATGAAGCTGCGGCTAGCAATTGGTTCGTTAGTGCAACTTCAAATGGTAATCCTGCGGGTCAATGTGGCTCCGGTTGTGGCACTGACAGAAGTTTGCATGTTGGAGCAACGGTAAATTTATTTGGAGATCCCGCAACTGAAAATGGAGCCTTGTATTATGAAGGACTCGCTGGTTTTTGTGGTTTTTTTCCGTGCGGAGCCACCAATAAAAGGGTTGAGTCCCCAACCATAAATTGTTCGGGCAAAACTTCTATAACAATAGATTTTTTGTACTTAGAAGGTGGAAATGCCATAGACAATGCAACGCTTGTTTATTCTGTTGATGGCATAAATTGGTCACTGTTGGTGGATTTACCAAAAACCAATAATTCTGGTTGCGGTAGTTTCGGACTTTGGACTGCATATTCGATAGCGTTGCCTTCAAGCGCAGACAATAATGCCAATGTAAAAGTTGGTTTTAATTGGTCGAGCAATGATGATGGTGATGCAGCAGATCCAAGTTTTGCAGTAGATAAAATTAACCTTTCATCGTTATCAGGCGGAAGAGCTCCGGTAGCATCCTTTACTGCGAGTAGCGTTGGCGTTTGCGTTGGTGGTTGTATCAACTTCACCAACACTTCAACAGGTGGACCATTTACCTCAACTAACTGGACATTTACAGGAGCAGCAACTGCTTCTTCATCTGCCAACAACCCTACTAATATTTGTTACAACGGACCAGGTGCTTACGCGGTTTCGCTTACGGTTACAAATGCCAATGGTTCGGATACTGAAACTGTTGCCGGTTACATAACAGTAGCCGCTGCACCTGTTCAACCAACTCCAACTGCAAACTCACCTTTATGTGCAGGAAATAGTATTAATCTTAGCACTGCTGCTGTGGCCGGAGCTACATATGCATGGACGGGACCGGGAGGATTTACTTCGGCTCTTCAAAATCCAAGTATTCCTTCTTCTACAGTGTCCATGTCAGGAACATACAATTTAGTAGTAAGTATCGGAACATGCACAGCTCCTGCAGGATCAGTAAACGTTGTTGTTAATGCATCTCCTGCTTCTCCTACCGGAGGCAGTAATTCACCAATTTGTGAAGGTTCAACGTTAAATTTTACAGCTAGCAATGTTGGGGGTGCCACATATAATTGGACCGGGCCAAATGGTTTTAGTTCTTCTGTTCAGAATCCTACAATTCCATCTGCAACAGCGATTGCATCAGGTGCTTACAGTGTTACAACAACATCCGCAGGTTGCAGTTCTCAGCCGGTTGTAATAAATGTAATTGTGAGCGCTCTTCCTGCGAATGCTTCTGCATCAAGCAATTCTCCAGTTTGCGAAGGAACAAGTCTTAATTTAACGGCAACCGATGTGCCTGGTGCAACATATAACTGGACGGGACCAAACGGATTTAGCGCCGATACACAAAATCCTTCTGTACCAAATGCCAATGTATCAATCACCGGAACTTACAGTGTAACGATACAAATTGGAAGTTGCATCTCTAACCCTAGCACTACTATTGTCAGCATCAGCCCAATCCCTTCGGCACCGGGGGCCGCTAATAATGGTCCAATTTGTGCCGGCACGAGCATCAATCTTACAGCTACTGGTGTTTCAGGAGCATCCTTTAACTGGATAGGACCAGATGGATTTACATCCATTTCGCAGAATCCGGTTATATCAAACGCAAGTGCCAATGCGTCAGGAATTTATTCTGTAACTCAAAGTATATCAGGATGTTCATCAACTGCAGCAACAACTACAGTAACAATAAATTCTGCTCCAAATGCACCAACAGTCACAAGCAATTCGCCGGTCTGCGCCGGTTCGACCATTGTGATTAGCGCCCCAACTATTCAGAACGTTGTTTATAGTTGGACCGGACCAAACGGATATACATCTGAACTTCAGAATCCAAGTATCCCAAATGCATCTGCCGCCAATACTGGAGTATACACGTTAACTCTAGTAAGCACAGTCAATGGTTGTTCGAGCGCTCCTGCCAATATTTTAGTTGGCTTGGGTACCGGGCTTCCTGTTATTGTAACTCCTGATGATCCAATTATTCAACTTGGTCAAACGGTGCAATTGAACGCAAGCGGAGGTACAACCTATTCATGGTCGCCATCTGTTGGCTTGAGTTGCGATGATTGCTCTGATCCGATAGCATCTCCCACTCTCACAACAACCTACGAAGTGACTGCGGAAGATGCACAAGGTTGTTCAGGTATTGCTTATGTAATTGTATTCGTAGAAGGCCCATGTTCTGAGGTTTTTGTTCCGACAATTTTCTCACCAAACGGAGATGAAAATAATGATTTTCACTGTGTTTTCGGGAGTTGTATTACCGATTTTGAAATTTCAATCTTCAATCGATGGGGGCAACAAGTATTTCAATCTTCCAATAAAAGTGAATGTTGGGATGGCACCTTTAAAGGAAAAGATGTTGAGCCTGGAGTCTATGTCTACACTATGAGAGCAATGCAATCTAATGGCGTTGAAATATCAGGCTCGGGAAATCTTAACGTAATCAGATAGTACTAACTCTGTAGACGAAATAGATTTCTAATTAAAACCTTCCAAAATACACTTCACATGAAAAAAATACTCTCAACATATCTTCTCTTATTTGCTGCAATTATCGGGTCATCTCAAGATGTTCACTTTTCCCAAATAGGGAATGCTCCGTTGTTACTTAATCCGGCGCTTGCAGGTGTTGGGCATAACATGCGAGCAATTGCCAATTATCGTACCCAATGGAATTCAGTTGCTCAACCTTTTACTACTACGGCTGCATCTTTGGATGTGCTCGCAAATGGAAATCAAAGAAACAAGCAAGGCCATCTTGCATTCGGCATCAATTTTTACAATGACAAAGCCGGCACAGAGCAGGTTTCTACCACCAATATTAATGCAAGCATTGCGTATCATGCACACATCGACAACTCAAATACAGTCAGCTTTGCTTTGAGTCCGGGATTTGGACAACGTTCGCTTGAAGGAGCTACTGGCAGATGGGCGAGTCAGTATAATGGATCAGCATACGATGGATTGATTGCGAGCGGAGAAAATCTAGGTCGGAATAAATTCGGATTTTTTGACGTTGGCGCAGGTGTAGTGTTCACTAGCGAAGCATGGCAAAAAAGTTTGGCTTCAACTAGTCAGAAATATTTCAGAACAGGACTTGCAGTTCATCACCTTACAAGACCAAATTATTCTTTTTCTGAAGCAGGTGAAGATCAATTGGCTTTGAGATTTTCATTTTTCGCAAATGGCATGTTCGATTTAGAAGGAACTAAAGTTGCTTTTTTGCCGGGTATTTATTATTCACGACAAAGATCAGCGTCAGAGATTATGCTTGGGAGTGATGTGCGATACACACTTGCTGAAGGATCGCGCATTACTGGTAAAGTCAAAGAATCTCACGTACTGTTTGGGTTATATTATCGCCTCAATGATGCGATCATCGCTAAAGTCGGCATAGAATATTATAATTATGCATTCGGTTTTTCTTATGATATCAATGCCTCAAATCTTTCTGCAACAGCTCAATCTACAAGTGCAATGGAGTTGTTTTTGAGATATAGAATTCCCGAAGGTGGAAATTCACGCAGACCTTAAACGAGAGAAATATTTTATCTTGGAAGGCAGTCTCGTTTGAGTGGCCCTCTTACTTTCGGTCTATCTACTATTAAACCTTGGATTCACAACATTGTTATAGATACTTCCAAACCGATAATTGATTCCAAGGTATGCGTAAAATGAAAAATTAGTTGAAAGCTCTTGTTGTTGGAGTAGTATTTCCTCGGATGAAGCACCTTGTTTCTTAATGTTTATTTGATCGGCAATAGCATCATAAGAAAAATAGCTGCTTAGAGAAAGACCTCTGAATATACGAACATCTAAATTTAGAAATCCGCCGTATCTATATTTCTTCAAGTCAGAGACAAACTGATTAGCGTAGATTGCTCCACTGATACTCCCCCATTCTTTATTAAACGTTGTATTAATTGAGAAATTATGCGTGGCATAGATAGCTTCCGTTTTATTGTAGATGGTAGTATCGGTAAAGTCAAAATAACTACTACCCAAAAAGTAACTAAAAGTAACTGCCTTGGTTTGAGCCTGATTGTAAGGAAAGATATTATACTCAACTGCGAAATATGCATCAGACATAAGATCAAAGTTGCTGAAAATACTTCTTCTTGCGCTACCAAAAAGTCCGGCAGACCAATGAGAGTTGATCGAATGAACGTAAAGTGCATTTACACTTTGATCACGTTGTTCGAATTTATAAGTTTCATCATCAAATGTGAATTTATTCATTCGATAGCTAGAACTTGCTCGGAAATCAAACTTCGATTTATCTGTTGTTCTGTTAGCCGAGAATGAATTATTAATGCTAAAGGATTTGGTTACCCTTTGACCATCTCCTTCCATATTTGATCGCAGATTAAAGACCCAAGCATTCCAAGGATCATCACTTGGATTCGCGCCAATGCCTCTTTCGGCGCTATCTGATGGATTTATACTTGCAACCTGTAGCATAGAATGATTACCTGACTTCACGAGATATCGAACCATCCCCAATTTGATAATGTTTGCAAGTCCATTGCGCTTTTCAACTTCCGAGTTAATGCCATTGGCTGTAAAGGAAAGAGTATCATTCATACCCTTAAAAGCCTTCTGCCCTATGAAGATAAGATTGAATTGCTCTCCCGAAGAACCTGTGGTCAACGTTGTGATCAGCAAATTAACATCAGCTACAAATTGGTCCTGAACAAAATTTACAAACGTGATTTCGGTTTTTAAAAAATCCTCATAACAGTATGAACAGTTGAGGTAAACATTGATGTTTTTTGTTGGCTCATTCATAGTAGAAGCCTGACCGGAAAGTTGTGGAATCACACAAAATAGCAGCACGATCAACTTTGCAAATTGACTCGTTAAGTTGTCGTTTCTAAAGGAATGTTGCATTGTATTTGGTTTGATGACAATAAATAGCTTTTTACTAAGTCCTTAACAGACGAAGCCGTGGAAATCCAATCATTTTAAGTTTACTTGAATGCAATAATGGATAAATGAGCAAAATGTTTTGTTACAAATAAAAACTAAAAGTGAACAGGCAATTTTTCATCAAATTTCTGCATCACATTAAACAATCTGTAACCTAGAAATTTGCGTTGCAGTTCAAGCGACTTCTCACTTTTTTGTAACGAAGTAATTTCTTTAGAATTAAAATCGAAATCCCTCCTACTAAATTGAACTAAGCAAAGAGCTAATGTGACAGCAACCGTTATGATTCCAAAATAGTTTTTTCTTCTAATTATAAAAAATGAAATGGTGTTGATAAGAACACTTACGAGCATCAGAATGAAAATGTCATAGTTGTTCCACCACCAAGTATGTCCATAGCCGCCGATGTACCGATCTGAAGGATAAAAAAATGCAATTCCATTCCAACTGCCTTTGGGAGTGGGCAAATCACCTAAAAGATGTGCATTAAATGAAAATGTAAAAACAAGTAAATGAAGAAGTGCCTTTCGATTTGGCTTTTTCCTTTTGTAAATGGAATAGATAAAAATTGGGGTAGATGGAATGAGAATTGATGCTAAGAAAGAATGCAAGAATGCATGATGTGAATACCAATGGATTCCTCTATAAATATCACTTCCGGACTCATTCAAATTGAACCAAATACGAAAAGAACTATCGAAACCGGACCACATACTTAATGCATCAATATCGGGCAGTGCACCTGCGAAGCAGCCGAGCAAGATCAATTTGAATCGAGATGATAAATTATCCTTTACTAGGCAAGCCACCGCTGAGGCAACCGCTGCTCCTGAGAGAGTATGAATGAGAATGTCCATTACAGTTCAATAAAATCTTGAACCAAAAAATTTTGTTGACTCATTTATCTCACCATTACAATATGTCCTATTCGCTCTCCGGCTTCGCCCGAAATTGACTCATAAGTTGCTCGAAAGAAGTATACAGCTCCATTGCCATAAAATTCGCCATCACGAACGTCACCCGTCCATACGCCATCAGGATTATCTGTTGTAAAAACAGCATCACCCCAACGATTAAAAATTTGAATATTGAATTTCTTCAGATTATAAGTTTTAAATTCCCAAACATCATTTATTCCATCATTGTCTGGAGTAAATGCATTCGGAAAATACAGTCTAAATGTACAATCTTCAAATTCAACAAAAATTACATCTTCGGTTTCACCGCATGTATTTGAAACAACAACAGAATATTGTCCTTCTTCTTTTATATTAATTTCAGCAGAATTTTCTCCTGTATTCCACAGGTAGTTATTATTAGCATCATCATAGCCTGACAACACAACTACTTGATCGCTGCAAGCGAAAATATCATCACCGAGAAATACAAAAGGAAGAGGCAAAATTGTGACTTTCACTGAATCTGTAGAAGTACAAGGCCCCGTGTAAACAATAACTTGATAGGTTCCGCCTTGAGTAACATCTATTGATGTTTCTGTTGCACCTGTACTCCAAGTTCCAAGGGTTTCTATATCAATATTTAAACTTTGGCCAGAACATAGATTCACGTTCGGACCAAGATCGAATTCAGGTAATACAACTAAATTTACATAAATGCTATCTGAAATGCTGCAATTTTGCTGCGTAACTGTAACTCCATAGTAATCAGGTAAATTTACTTCTATACTACCAGTTGTAGCTCCGTTTTCCCACAATACAGCATCCCAGTTGTTACCTGCTGTGATATCGACCGAAGAATTGGGACACAGGTCTACTTGAGTCGGTAAATTCATGACTGGAAGAGCAACTTCGATTACACTGACAGCATCAAAATATTCGCAACCAAGCGCTGTCAGAGCATGGAACTCATATTGACCTGGGATATTCACTTCAAATTGATTGTTTGGAGGATTATCGGAAGAAGGAATTGAACCGGTCGTGCTTAACCATTGTGTTTGTGAAGCGTTGCCCTGAATGGTACCAAATAGAACAACACTTGAACCTGTGCAAAACTGAGTATTCGCACCAGCGCTCACAACCAGTGGAATATCAACTTCAACAGGAACTTGAGTTGTTGCTTGCAAATTGCATCCGTCTGTATAGGTAATAGTATATGTAGTTGTAGCAAGGGGTGTGGCCGTCGCGTTTGAGGTATTTGAATTCTGAACACCAGCAGAAGGTGTCCATGCAAATGCTCCCGAGCCATTTGAATTGGATACCAAATTGATTTGAATGCCAGGACAAACGGCAGAGACAGGTTGTGCTGTCACAGTTGGTAAAGGAACCATCGTCAGTGAAGTTTGGGCTGTTGCTGAGCAATTGTTGAGGTCCACTCCTGTCACTATGTAAATAATATCTATGGATGCATTTGCTGACGGGTTCGCAATGTTGGGATTATTAAGATATGTAGCAGGTGACCAACTGTAACTAGAGGCCCCTGCTGCTGAAAGCTGTGTCGAGACATTTGAGCAGACTGTTTGATTTGGAGTTACAATGATTGACGGCAAATCATTGACGACAATTAATGTATTTGCTGAAGTTGGACAATATCCGAAAATATTGAGCTCAATCGTATATATCCCGGGCCCCGCAACCGAAGGATCAAAAACACCGGAAGTCGGATCTACAATTCCGGGACCTGACCAAATACCACCTGATTGATTGGATGTAAGAATAATTGGAGCAGCATCAACACAAATAGGAGCCACGTTATCTATAATTGGTTGTGGAGCAGCAACCACATTGACAATTGTTGTTGCATCCGGAATACACGGATTTCCAGTCAAGTAAGAAATGGTAAAACTTCCGATTCCGGCAACAGCAGGATTAAACTCGCCGGTTGGACTTACACCTGTTCCAACCCAAGAACCCCCGGGAACATTTGAAATGAGTTGAACAGGTGGATTAAATTCGCACAAATCCGGAGTTGGTTCTATGAGAGCGGAGGATGACGGAATAAAATCGAATAGCTCAGTATCGCTGCTATTTCCTCCAAGACAACCCTCTCCGCCTTCTTCTGAATAACCAAGCGAGTCGCAACTACTTGTAATATTAAGGGTAAATTCTACATCTTGCCAAGGTATTGGATTGCCTTGAGGGTGTTCAAGTTGTGCTATTGAAATATTAAGAGATGTAGTCGCATTGGGAATGTAAACAGGTGGATCGCTTGTCCATTCGAATCCATAAGTGCATTGAATTGGCGGTGGAGCGGTGGTTGGTGGCACACTAAAAATTGAAGCAGTTGTAGCCGCACAACTATTGTCAGCAATAAATGAATTAAAACCCAGAGGAGTTGTATAACTAATAGTTTGAGGATTGCCGCATGCATCTACACCAGTAAAGACAATAGTTGCATCCGTTAGAGAGCCAGTATCACCTCCAATACAATCATACACCTGAACTGCCCAGCCGGAGGCTGTTGCCTCACAACCGTAAATAGGTGACCAGTTTATGGGAGTTGCAGCAGGTCCGTAAGAACTATAAGTTCCGGCAAGAGGAGTACCAGCAGTGCAGATATTTAGATTGGCTGCAGGCTGATTGGTAAAACAAAGATTACTCATGTTGTTACCGCTATTACAAATTGAACCTTGACCTATTGCTCCCGGATTAGGGGAAAGCAAAATATTTGGGCTTCCACAAGAAGCGGGGCCACGTAAATAAAATGCCAAATCTGAAACCCATGAATGTGTTCCCGTAAAACAAACAGAAATCTGAGTTGAGGCATTCACAAACATCGGATTATTCGGGAGGTTTGAATAAGGTGTCACAATACCCTGAGTTATTACTCCTTGTAGATTTATCGGTCCATTGCATGCGGGAGCTATAGGCAAAACATTTACTGTTGGAGTTTGAGAGATTTGTGAAATCCATGCATAATCACAACCAACTACGGCTCCAGTTCCATCGGTAATTGTTGCGCTGTATAATCCGGGATCTAGCTTATTGACCGATGATGAAGCAACATTATTTTGAACAAAAATTTGAGAAAATTGATT
>Ga0105048_10002713_pt1 | contig 28801 bp, 22 predicted proteins | sample MAT05_FD_78382 | JGI IMG/M metagenome (GOLD analysis project Ga0105048, IMG submission 78382) | Freshwater microbial communities from Lake Fryxell liftoff mats and glacier meltwater in Antarctica - MAT-05 | ecosystem: Environmental > Aquatic > Freshwater > Ice > Liftoff microbial mat | place... | reverse complement strand
CTTGCTGACCGGCATCGGCTCGCCGCTGATCATCGATTCGTCGACCGCCGACGCGCCCTCGATCACCTTGCCGTCGACGGGGATCCGCTCGCCGGGGCGCACGCGGAGGCGATCACCGACGTGCACGTCCGCGAGCGGCACGTCGCGCTCGTCACCGTTCGGTTCGATCCGTCGGGCTTCCTTGGGCGCGAGGCCGAGCAGCGCACGCAGTGCGCGACCGGTCTGTGATCGGGCGCGCAGCTCGAGCACCTGGCCCACGAGCACCAACGTCGTGATCACGGCGGCGGCCTCGAAGTAGACCGCCGGCACATCGCCGTGCCCGCGATACGCCGCCGGGATCGACGCCGGCGAGAGCCAAGCGAGCACGAGTACGCCGACGCTGAAGAGCCACGCGACGCCGATCCCCAGCGAGACCAACGTGAACATGTTTGGGCTGCGATTCACCAACGAGGCCCACCCGCGGGCGAAGAACGGCGCGCCGCCCCACAGCACGACCGGGGTCGAGAGCACCGCCTGCACGCCGACCAACCACCACGGCGAGACGGCGTGCTGCAGCGGCTGACCTGGCCACATCTCGCTCATCGCGAGCAGCAGCACCGGCGCAGACAGGGCGACCGAGATCCACAGCCGTCTCGACATGTCGACGAGCTCTTCGTTGGGCGGCTCGTCGGCGGTGAGGATCTTCGGCTCGAGCGCCATGCCGCAGATCGGGCAGCTCCCGGGCCCATCGCGCAGGACTTCGGGATGCATCGGGCACGTCCACTGCGTGCCGGCAGGCGCTGCCACCGGGGAGGCCGGAGCCGCGGGGCGCAGAAACGCGATCGGGTCCGCGACGAAACGTTCGCGGCACCTCGCGCTACAGAAGTAAAACGGTGTGCCCCCGTGCGTCGCTCGATGCTTCGCGGTGGCGATCTCGACCGTCATCCCGCACACGGGATCGAGCGCGGTGGTGGCGGGCTGGCTCGACGTGGGATGGTCCATGGCGCTGCAGACGGACGAGCGGCGAGGGGATTACGGGCTGCGTGCGGGCCGCTCGCCGCGCCGGGCTCGTGGCCCATGCTAGCGTAGCCAAGCGAGCGACCGTGGCCACCGCATCCACCAAAACGGTCCCACCGATACGGGCGGTCGAGCGGCTCGTCGCCAACCACCGCGACTTCCTCGTCTTCGTCGAGCGTCGCGTGGGCAGCCGCGCAATCGCCGAGGACATCCTGCAGCAGGCGTTCGTGCATGGGATCGAGCGCGCCTCGCAGATCCGCGACGACGAGTCGGTGATGGCGTGGTTCTATCGATTGCTGCGCAACGCGGTGATCGACCGCCAGCGCAGCACGGGCAGCGCAGAGCATGCGCTGCAGAGATTTGCCCGCGAGCTCGAGGACGCCGAGGCGCCGCCGCCCGACGTCGTCGCCGTCGTGTGCAAGTGCATCGCGCAGCTCGCCGAAGCGCTCGAGCCGGCGCACGCGGAGGCGTTGCGGCGGATCGAGGTCGACGGGGTCGCGGTGAAGGACTACGGCGCCGAGCAGGGCATCACCGCGAACAATGCCGGCGTCCGGATTTTTCGGGCCCGCAAGGCGCTGCGCGAGCAGGTGATGCGATCGTGCGGTACGTGTGCCGAGCACGGTTGCTTCGACTGCACATGCGGCACCTAGACAGGCTGTCACGACCCGGCGAATCCGTCGCGGCGGTGAGCGGCCTGGACACCGACGCCGATCGCGATCAGTCGAGCGCCGCGGCCGTCGGTCGACCCGGTTTGTCGGTGTTCCAGAACTCGACGGTGCGCGCCCGGATCCGTCGATCGAGCTCGGCGCCCCGGCTCGCGCGATCGTCCTGCGTGTAGAACGCGAGCGCGAACAACCCGGTTTCCTTGGGTCCCGCCGCTTCCGAGGAATCCGCGGTCGTCGCCCAGAACAGCAGTGTGAGCACGTCGGCGTCGTACGGCGACAGCGCGGCGGCGCGCTCGATCTCTTCCATGTCATCTTCATCGCCGACGAGTCGGCCGAACACGATGCAGGGGTACTCCGCGCAATCGACGTGCTCGACGTCTCCGGCGACGCCACTTTGGCCGATCGCCTGACCGACGGATCCCGTGAGCGCGGGTCCGGCGAATCGCGGCTCCACGCCGTCGGCGGGCGGTCTGACGGGCTGGCCGAACAGCTCGGAGTGCTCCTCGCGGAGCTCGGCGTTGTCCTTGCGCAAGGCGGCCACCTCGTCGCGCAACGCTTCGAGCTCGCGTGCATCGCCGGCGACCGGATCGTCGGGGTCGGGGTCGGGGTCGGGGTCGGTGGTCGGCGCGGCGTCGGGGTCGCGTCGCTCGCGAGTCCGCCGTGCGGGCAGATCGTCGGGATCGGAGGCGGCGCGCGGGTGTCGTGGGTCCGCGTCGGAGAGTGGCTCGGGCTCGGCGCGGCGGAGCACGCGTTCTCGCGAGTCTCCGGTTTGCCCGGAGCGCTCGTCGCCCGGCAGCATGAACGTCGTCGTCCCACGCGCGGCGAAGATCGCAATCGTCAGCACGGTCACGGCCGCGGTGACGACGAATAGCCAGGCCACTCGCCGCTTCATCGCGCGATCATAGCAGCAGTGTCCGCGGGTCTTGGGGCGCCGTGGCGGGACGCGCTTCCCAAGGGCTACTACGACGAAGTTCCGGGCTGGTACAACCACCCGGCGACCACGCTTGCATCCAAGGTGAGATGAGGAACTCGAAGATGACTTCACGAACACAGATGATCGCGAGCGTTCTCGGTGTGCTTTCGGTGGGTGGCCTCGGCGCCTGCGACAAGGCCGACGAACAAGCGACCGAGGTGCCCGCCGCCACGCAGACCGGCAAGACCGACGGGGAGTGCCTGCACACCGAAGGCTGTTGCGGTGGGCACACCGAGGGTGATGGAAGCTGCGGCGCGGCGAAGGCCGAAGCAGCGAAGGCCGAAGCGGCGACGCCGGACGCGGGCAAGGAAGCGGCAGCCCTGCCGAAGCGATTCGAGTGGATGGTCGAGCCCGGCAGGTTCGCCGAGATCAACGTCGAGCTCGCGGATGGTGCGACGATGACGGCGGCCTACGAGGCCGACGGAATCGTGGCGTGGAACGTCCACTCGCATCCGGATGACAAGCCGAAGATCCACGCCGAAGGCGACGCCGCCAAAGGGACCCAGGCGTTCGCCGCAGACAAGGGCGGCCTGTACTCGTACATCTGGGTGAACAAAGGCAAGCAAGCGGTCAAGCTCACCGTCGACCTCAGCTTCGAAGGCACTGGCCGAGTGCACTCGACACACCCGGAGACCCCATGAAGTCCAACAGATCCCAACCCAAGTGCACGTTCGTCGCTTTGCTCGCGTTGGTCGCGTGCAACAGCGCGCCGACCAATCCCATCGAGAAGTCGGGCCCCGCGAGCAAGACCGAGGTGGCGAAGGCGCCGACGCAGAAAGCTGAGGCGAAAGATCCGCATGCCGGCCATGTCATGCCGGGCACCGAGCCAAAGCCCGAGCCGAAGCCCGAGCCGGTCGCGCCCTCGGGGGATCGTTACGACCTCGTGCTGACGACCGATCCGGCCACGCCACTGCCGAACAGCGCGACGCGGCTGAGCTTCGATCCACAGTCCGCCGGTGCGCGCGTGGGCAAGCTCGCGATCGTCCACGAGAAGCCGCTGCACCTGATCATCGTCTCGCGCGATCTATCGTTCTTCGCGCACGAACATCCCGAGCTGCAGCCGGACGGAACCTATGCGCTCGGGTTCGAGTTCCCGGCGCCGGGGGATTACGTGCTGTTCGGTGACTTCACGCCCGAGGGCGCCGAGGGTCAGGTCGTCCGGATGCCGGTGCGCGTCGAGGGCACGGCGCTTGCGGCCAAGCCCCTCGCGGTCGAAGATCGAGCGGCGGCAAAGACGCTCGGCGCGCTCGAGGTGAAGCTCGAGCCTGCGGATATCGTGGCGGGTGCCGATACGATGCTCGCGTTCACGATCGGGCGCGGCGGCAAGCCCCAGACCGGCCTGCGTCCGTACCTCGGCGCGATGGGCCACTGCGTCATCATCGACGAGAGCGCGACGAGCTATCTGCACAGCCATCCGATGGAGGACAAGGCGGCGGGCCCGACCAACGTCGTGCAGTTCCACACCGTGTTTCCCAAGACGGGGAAGTACAAGGTGTGGGGCCAGTTCGACGTGGGCGGACAGATGCTCATCGCGGATTTCGTGGTCGATGTCGGCGAGGGGAAGGCTGCCCCGCCTGACGGCGATCCGCACGCGGGGCACCCACACTGAACCAGGGAGCGCGCAAGATTGGAGGCACGATGTCGAACAGCGAAGGCCACTGGAATGCGGTCTACGATCGCAAAGGCGCCCAGAGCGTGAGCTGGTTCCAGCCCCATCTCGCGACCTCGCTCTCGTTGATCCGCGGTCTCGGGCTGCCCGCGTCCGCGCGCGTCATCGACGTCGGCGGAGGCGCTGCCACCCTCGTGGATGACTTGCTCGCGGACGGCTTCGTCGACGTGACGGTGCTCGACATCTCTGCGCGCGCGCTCGAGGCGTCGAAGCAGCGGCTCGGCGCCCGTGCGTCCGAGGTCACGTGGCTGGTCGGCGACATCACAAAGGTCGGTCTCGACGAAGGGCGCTACGATCTCTGGCACGACCGCGCAGTCTTCCACTTCCTGACCGATGCGGACGCCCGCCGTGCCTACGTGCGCGCTGCGCTACGCGCACTCGTTCCGGGTGGTCGCATCATCGTCGCCACCTTCGGCATGCAAGGGCCGGAACAATGCAGCGGGCTCGACGTCGTGCGCTACGAGGCCGACGGCCTGCATGCGGAATTCGGCGCGGCGTTCGAGAAGGTCGGCAGCCTGACCGAGTCGCACCAGACGCCGTGGGGCGCGGAGCAAGAGTTCGTCTACTGCTATTGCCGACGCAGCTGAGCTCGCGCACGACCAGCGTGCGGAGAACCGGGCGAGCTCGGTCGTCGTGGTTCGCTAGGCGCGCTATATGAGGTGGGTGTCGACGACGTCCGACCTCGTCCGTGCCCTCAACGCGCAGTGCCACTGCGTCAGCATCGACACCGACCGCCTCGACGACGCGCTGCGCGAGCAGGGTGGGGCGGGAACCCTCGCGGACTCGCATCCGAACCTGTTCTCGCGCTCGGCGGTGTTCGTCGCCGGCGACGCACTCGACGCGATGCGGGATGTGGTCGCTGCGATCGAACGCGTCGTGGCGCTGCCGGGGTATGCCGACCTCGCGCTGCGTGACGCGCATCCGCATGCCCGCGTGCCCGCCCGTCATCGCGGCGCGTTCCTCGGTTTCGACTTCCACCTGTCCGCCGAAGGTCCGCAGCTCATCGAGATCAACACCAACGCCGGCGGAGGTCCGCTCAATGCACTCCTGCGTCGGGCGCAGCGCTCGTGCTGCGAGCCGGTGACGCGTGCCCTCGCGGATCGCGGTCCCGATCCGATCGATGCGTTCGTCGAGATGTTGCGGCACGAGTGGTCGCTCGCGCGCGGGAGCGCTGTGCTGCGTCGTATCGCAGTCGTCGACGACGATCCAGCGAGCCAGTTCCTGCACCCCGAGATGCAGCTGTTCGCCGCGGCGCTGCGCGCCGAGGACATCGACGCGCTCGTGTGCGATCCGCGAGAGCTGACGATCGTCGACGATGGACTCGCCCACGCGAGCGGGCCGATCGATCTCGTCTACAACCGCCTCACCGATTTTGCCCTCGCCCAGCCGAGCCATGCGGTGCTCGCCGAGGCGCTGGTGCGCGACCTCGCGATCGTCACGCCGCATCCGCGTGCGCACGCGCTGTACGCCGACAAGCTGCGGCTCGTGACGCTGAGCGATCCCAGCGCGTTGGAACGGATCGGTGTCGCCGACGACGATCGGTCGCTGCTCGAGCGCCACGTCCCGCGAACCGAGCGTGTCGACCCGGGCGATGCCGATCGGCTGTGGGCTGCGCGCAAGGGGTTGTTCTTCAAGCCGCGGGACGGCTACGGCAGCCGCGCCGCGTATCGCGGCGACAAGATCACCAAGGGGGTCTTCGCGAGCGTGATCGCGGGCGGCTTCGTCGCGCAGCGGATCGTCGCGCCCAGCGATCGCGTGGTCATCGTCGACGGCGAGCCGCGGACGCTCAAGGTCGACGTCCGCAACTTTGCCTACGATGGCCGCGTGCAGCTCGTGTCGGCGCGGCTGTATCACGGGCAGACGACGAACATGCGCACGCCCGGCGGCGGTCTCGCGCCGGTGTACCGCGTCGAGCAAGCGGCGGGGTAGCTGCCGTCACTCTGGGTCGGTACCCTGAGCACGGGCGCGGCGGATGATCGCTTTCGCGGTGCGTTCGTATTCGTTGGCGCTGGTCATGTCGACGGCGTTCGCCTCGTCACGCCGTCGCGATGCAGGTCACCCTCGAGAGCGGCGTTCGGGATATCAACTTGCGCGGTTCGATCTCACTCGAGCACGAACTTGCCTAGCCACACTCGCGTGAGACAGCCGTGACCGCCGCCGGTCTGCAGGGTGCCCACGGCCACGACGGCGCCGGCACTGTCCATCGCGATCGCGCGGATGTCGGGCTGCTCGTCCGGAAAGAATTCGTTCTCCTCGGCAGCTTCGGTTTCGGCAACGAGCGCGTGCGCATCGTCGTGCCAGCGGATCCAGCTGCGCCGGCCCGTGGACGGGTAGTCCTTGAAGCGACCGCCGAGTGCGAGCAGCGTGCCGTTCGCGGCGAGATCGACGACCTCGACGAGCTCGCCCGCCGGCGGTGAGGGCAGCGCCGGCGTGGGTTCGATCGGATCTCCGGCCGCATCGTAGAAGTACAGTCGTCCGCCTTCGGGCTCGATCTGTCCTGCCGCCATAAGGCCTCTGCCCCACACCCGCACCGCCGAGCATGTCTGGTAGCTCGACGTATCGCTGCCATACACGTCGTCGGACCACAGCGGCACGAAGTCTGCGGAGTACGCGGCCGTCCACACCGCCGTCGCCTCGCCGACCCAGTCGTAGCCGCAAAGCGCGATCCCTTGTGACGTGACGGCGATCGACCGCGCCGTGGGACCGAAAAAATTGCTATCACTGGCTTCGAGCGTGGCGGCGGTGTCGATGCTCTCCCCGAGTGACCACGATCCGACCCAGACCGCGCGCCCCGCGTTCCCGGGATACTCCGCGTTTCCGACGATCAGCAGCTCGCCGTCGTGCCCAACCGTGACGTCGACCAGTTCGAGATTGCTGCCATCCGACAGCGCAGTCTCGACCATCGCGATCGCATTGCCGGAGGGATCCAACGCGATCGCGTTGGCCCCCTGGGCAGCCCCACCGACCGCGACGATCTCGTCGTCCTTGCCGATCGCGACTGCATTCGGTGAGATCGACGCGTCGACCAAGGAGACGTCCCAGAGCTGTTCGCCGTCGGATCCGTACAACTGGACGTAGCCGACACTAGCTTCGGTGGTGGCGTCGTCGACGTAGCCGTCGCCGACCACCGCGATGCGTCCATCTGCGAGCAGTGCCACGTCGTTTCCACTGCCGCAGCGGCCGACGACCGACCAGAGCTGCCGAGCGCCGACGGACTCAGGCTCGCCGTCGGATCCGTCGCTGGACTCGCTGGCGTCGGACTCGGTGGCACTGCCTTCTTCGGTCGCCAGCTCGGCCGGCGATCCACACCCCACCCACGCGAGCGCCACGGCACTCAGAACAAACCACCTAAACATTGCTCCGCGCTTTGCAACAGCGATGCCACGGGAACACCGTGTCCCCACGAGTCGACGCCGGGCACGGGTGTCGCAGCGGCGCGCCGGTTCGGGACACCGAGGTCGCGACCGGCAGATCCGTCACGACCAAGCGCGACGCTGGGGGCCCGCGACGGAACTCGGCGCGAGCGCCTCGGCGACCTCGGGCGAGTCGGATGCGGACCTTCGCGTCCCCGATCTCTACACACGGGTCATGCGACGATCGACGCCGCAAACCGACTCGCCAGCCGCTCGGCAACCTACTCGCAGCCGAGAAACACAAGACGCACCGTGCACGCCCGGTTTGGTCCCACGTTCAGCTGCGCTTCACGCCGGTGTTCACGAGAGATCGATTCCGTGCGGCCGCGGGCGGGAGCACACTCGCGGACATGCGTATCGATCGTTTGTTTCATGTGTTGGTAGTGCATGGCGGGCTGTTGGTCGTCGCGTGCGACGAGGGGAAAAAAGGGCCGGTGGGGGACGACGGTGCGGACGACGGTGCGGACGACGCGAGTGACTCGGCCGACGATGCTTCGGACGATGCGGCCGACGACGCGCCCGCGACCGACGACGGTCCGGCGCAGGACGACGGTTCGAGCGGCGAACCACCGAGCTCGAGCGAAGGCGGCATCGATCTGAGCTGCTCCCCGCAACCCGATCCGACCGACACGTGCGGCTGCCCGTGCTGCTGGGCGACCGACTGCATCAACACCGACGAGTGCTGCGGCGGCTTCACCGAGCTGTGCACACCTTCCGCATGACGAGCGCCGCCGCCATCCGCCATGCTGGCGTCCTGTGGGCCCATCGCGCCGTCGCCGAGCTCGACGCCGCTGCCCGTTTCGATCGACTCGCGACGCTGTTGCGCGACGCCGGTGCACACTCGGTCGTCGTCGGCATGGCGCGCACGGCCATCGACGACGAGCGCCGGCACCACGCGCGTTGCGTCGCGCTCGCGCAGCGTTTCGGCGCGACCGTAGATCGGTCGGCGGGCGGACGGGCGCCGAAGCTCGCCGCCGGCCAACGCACGGCAGCCGAGCAGGCGCTGTACGAGACCGTTGCGATGGCGTGCCTCACCGAGTCGCTGAGTACGGCGCTGCTGATGGAAATTCGCGCTGCCGCCCTCGACGAAGAGGTCGCCGCGACCGTGGACGAGATCCTGCGCGACGAGGTCGATCATGCGCGTCTGGGCTGGGCTCACCTCGCGGCCGAAGCTCCGCACCGCGACCTCAGTTTCCTCGGCCCGCGCCTGGCGGTGATGCTGGCGCAGACGGTCGACGAGGAGATCTTCGCCACCGACGACGGCGGACCGCTTGCGCTCGAGGTTGCCGGCTACGGCGGATTGCCGCGGTCACGCCGACGAGCGGTGCTCGTGCAATCGATGCGCGAGGTGGTCTTCCCCGGTCTACGCAGCCACGGTGTCGACACGTCGGGTGCCCAGCGCTGGCTCGCCGCACATCTGTCGTGAACGGGAATTTTCTTCACGGCCATCAGGGCGCGCGCGCTTGCCCGGGCCACGAACGGCGCGCGCGTCCACGCTCGATCGTGGCGAATTCGCATGCACGGAGTGGAGTGAGCCGGTTGCCAGCGCCGGATGTGGCGCCACGAGGCGACCGTCACTGCTCGTGATGCGACGAACTTCATCCGTCGCCGCTGCTGGCACGTACGATGCACTCATACCGCGTCGAACCTCGCGTCCTCCGGACGAGTCGCCCGGCGGATGTTCGACAACCTGAAGGGAACACACAATGAGCACGACGATGATAGTCCTCCTGATCGTACTAGCGGTACTCCTCTTCGGCGGAGGTGGTTTCTACTTCATGCGCCGCGCCTAGCCGCGCATCGGACGAGAGCCGAAGCCGCGAGGGGTTAGGGCCCCGGTCGAAACATACTGCCGCCAGGCCACCGCACTGCGCCACGATGGCTTCGTTGCGAGGCGTCGCAGTACGCCCGCCACAGCTTCGTCCCCGATGGCGCAGCTCGGCGGCCTGACGACAAGTCTATTTCGATCGGGGCCCTCGATGCAGGGACGTTCTGGTACCACCCGCACATCGAGGCGGACGTGCAGTTAGAGCACAGGCTCTACGGCGCGCTCGTCGTCGATGCCGACGATGGTCTCGAGGATCGCAGTGCGCGCCGGCGCTAGCGCGCGACCTTCAACGCCCGGATCCACGGCGCGATATCGTCGACGAACCGCTTTCTGCCCGTCGCCGGGATCGTCTTGCCGACCCGCGCCGGCCGCGTCCCGTCGCGACCGAGCGTGCGCAGTGGATCGAGCGGCTCCGTGTCCGACGAAAGCTCGAGGCGCAATCGATCGCTCGGCGTACGTCCGCTGTGCCCCGCGAGCGCGATCACCTGACCCTGCGTCACGCGCGTGCCGGACTTCGGCTCGCCGACGAGTCGCATCAGGTGCGCGTAGCGAGCCGTCGTGCCGTCGTCGAAGCGGATCTCGATCACACGTCCCTCCGTCGACGACTCATCGGTGTCGACGATCTCGCCGTCGCCGAGCGCGACGACCGGCGCGCCCTCGGGCAGCCGATACACCGCGCCGATGCGGCCTTGGATCACCTCGATCGACGGCGCGAGCAGGGCCCGTGCCTCGGGATCCACCGCGAACCAACCGACCGGCGTGCGCAACAGCGCCCGGCGTACGGGCTCGCCGTCGCCATCGAAGTACGCCGCAGGCGCGCCCTCGGGCTTGTAGCGAAAGTACGAGTGCCGCCCCGCGCTGCCGACAAAGCGCAGCGCGAGCACCTGGCCGTAGCGATGGAAGCGACGCCCGAGCCACCGCTTCTCGAGCATCACAGCGACGCGATCACCGGGACGCAGCTCGGTCGCGAAGTCGAGATCGTACGCGAGCGTGCGCGCGACGATGTCGGCGAGCTCGGGCTTCTCCTGCGCGCTGTCGATCGCGTGGCTCAGATCCGCGTCGTCACCGATCTCGATCGTCACGACCTCGACGTCGGTGCGCAGTGGATGCTGGATGTTGCGGACGTCGAACGGATCGCCCGCGCGTGACGTGCGGCACGCCTGCAGGATGTGGCCCTCGGCGAGCTCGACCTCGAGCGCATGCACGGTGCCGCTGCGATCGATCGCGATGCGCAGCGGCGCACCGCTGCCGCCGAGCAGCGAGAGGTCGACGTGATTGCGGATGCCGGCCTCGATGCCGTCGATCTCGTCACTCGCGATGCCGAGCTGCAAGAGCCCGAGGCGCAGCGTGTAACCTCCGGACAGATTGATCGACAACGGCAACAGCGACTCGAGGCCCTCGAAGATGCGCACCGGATCGCCGCCGCACGCCGACTCGGGCGCGCTCGCGTGCGGCGCGAGTGGACCCGATCGATCCTCGATCGCGGTCGCGCCGAGCGACGACAGCGCGGCGAGCCCGGTGTCGCTGCGCCCGAAGAACACCCAGCCGTTGATCGCGGCGAGCACGAGCAGCGCGAGGATCGTCCGGTTGCGCGTGCGCCTCTCGGCCGGATCGATCGGCGCCTTCGCGCGGCCGCGGCGCTCGCCCTCGACCTTGCGGTTGCGGGTTTGAGCGCCGGACGTGCGGCGGGCGGCCCGCTTTTTCCGCTTTGGCGCGTCGATCAACCCCCTTGGGCTATCAAAATGGGCCTCGCGGCCGAAATAACCGGGTTTCTTTCAGGGGACGCGGCCCGCTTCCCCCTCCGCGGCGGCGAAGCCGTCAGGGCGCCTCCCCCTTTCCATCGCTTTCGCTCCGGCCTCCCCGCCGAGGTCCGACGCGCGGTCTCGGGCATCCCCGTGATATGTCCGGGGGCGCCATCGACCCGATCTACAAGAGCGCGACGAACAGGGACGTGCCCCCCGCGGCGCCCGGCGAGTTCCAGCCGATCCCCATCGGGCCGATGCGGGTGTGGCCGCCCGTCGTGCTCGCGCCGATGGCCGGGGTCACCAACTATCCGTTCCGTGCGATCTGCCGGGCGTTCGGCGCCGGTCTGTACGTCAGCGAGATGATCACGGCGCGGCCGCTTTGCGAGGGCAATGCGAAGACGCTGAAGCTCTCGGACTTCGGCGTCGACGAAGAGCCGCGGAGCCTGCAGCTCTACGGCGTCGACCCGTTCTACATCGCCGAGGCGGTGCGCCGGCTCGTCGATGCAGGGCGCGTCGATCACATCGACATGAATTTCGGTTGTCCGGTGCGCAAGGTGACGCGACGCGGCGGCGGTGCGGCGATTCCCGTCAAGCCGAAGCTGCTCGCGAACATCGTGCGCGCCGCGGTGAAAAACGCGGGTGCGGTGCCGGTCACGATCAAGTTCCGCATCGGCATCGACGACACGCTCCCGACGTTCCTCGACGCCGGTCGGATCGGTGAGGCCGAGGGCTGCGCCGCGGTCGCGCTGCACGCTCGCACGGCCGCGCAGCTCTACGACGGACTCGCGCGGTGGGATGCGATCGCGGAGCTCAAGAACGCGGTGCGTTCGATCCCGGTGCTCGGCAACGGCGACATCTGGGAGGCCGAGGACGCGCTGCGCATGATGCGAACGACGGGATGCGACGGCGTTGTCGTCGGGCGCGGCTGTCTCGGCAGGCCGTGGCTCTTCCGCGATCTCGACGATGTGTTCGACGGACGTGCGCCGCAGGATCCACCGCGGCTCGGCCAGGTCGCGCAGATCATGGCGGACCACCTGCAGCGACTCGTCGACTGGATGGGCGAGAGCGCGGGTGTGCGGATCTTTCGCAAGCACGCGACCTGGTACACCAAGGGATTTCGCGGCAGCACGACGTTCCGTGCCGAGGTCATGCGTCGGGGCACCATCGACGATGTGCTCGCGTTGCTCGACAGCCTCGATCCCGATGAGGCGTTCCCGCCGTCGGCGATGCGCGTGCCACGGGGCAAGACCGCCGGCACGCAGGTCGTCGCGCTGCCCGACGGCTTCCTCGACGATCGCGACGATGCCACGCCGCCGGCGGCCGATGCCGAGGGCGAAGCCTCCGACGGCGGTTAGGGTATGCTGGGGCCGTGGCGGGCTCACGCATGCGGCGCGCGATGACGATGTTGCTGACGGTGGTCGCGTGCGCGCCCGTCGACGACGAGCCGTCGTCTTCGAGTGCGGACGAGTCGACGAGCGACATGCCATCGACGTCGAGCACGCCGACCTCCGATCCGACGCAGCCGACCAGCGATCCGACCGGTGATCCGAGCACGGATCCGACCGGCGATCCGACCGGCGATCCGACCGGCGATCCGACCACCGAGAGCGCGACGTCCGAGTCGGCGAGCGAGTCGACGACCGGAGACGACTGCGAGGTCCCGGCCGCGGAGGTGAGTCGCATCGAGGGCTGCGCGGAACCGATCGGCGAGCCGTTGTGCTCCGAGGGTCAGCAGCACGTCGAGCAGGATACCGACGTCCCGTGGATGGCCGATCCGCCGCACTCGGGCCCCCACTACCCGACGTGGGAGACGTGGGGTGAGCACGACATGGTCGTGCCCCGCGGGAACTGGGTGCACAACCTCGAGCACGGCGGCATCGTGCTGAGCTACCGCTGCAACGACGACTGCGCGGACGAGCTCGAGGTGCTGCGCGCGGTGGTCGCGATGCGGCCCGATCTGCGCATCCTGCTGACCAAAGACCCCCTGCTCCCCGGCGACGAGCGCTTCGCCGCAATCGCGTGGACGTGGGTGTACCGCTTCGACGCACCCGACCTGGCGACCCTGCTGTGTTTCGCCGATCAGCACGAGAACCACGCACCCGAAGACGTGCCCTGACGCCGATCGCTCGGTGTTTGTTGATCCCACCGAGGAACCGGAGCGAAGCGATGGAAAGGGGGAGGCTCCGTGACGGCTTCGCCGGCACGGAGGGGGAAGCGGGCCGCTTCCCCTGAAGGAAAATTTCGACGATTGTTGGATCGTCCCGCCGCGATGGCCGACCCCGACGACCAGCGAGCAAGGCGTTCCGCCGATTCGGATCCGACGGCCACGATGGACGAGCTCGGGCCGCCGCCCGCGATCGCGGATCCGGAGCGCCTCGGCCGATTCCGCATCGTGCGACGCGTCGGCCAGGGCGCGATGGGCGTCGTCTACGAGGCAATCGACGAGAGCCGCGGCCAGCGCGTCGCGATCAAGGCGATGCATCGACTCGGGCCCGAGCGGGTGTATCGGTTCAAGCGCGAGTTCCGGTCGCTGACCGGCGTGCGCCACCCGAACGTCGTCGCGCTGCACGAGCTGGTCAGCGATCGCGAGCAGCTCTTTTTCACGATGGAGCTGGTCGAGGGCACCGACTTCATCACCGCGTTGTGTGGCCCGCCGATCGTCGGTCGCCGCCACCTGCCGTGCCGCGACCTCGATCGATTGCGGGCCATCGTGCGCCAGCTCGCCGATGGTGTGCACGCGATCCACTGCGCGGGGATCCTCCACCGCGACATCAAGCCGAGCAACGTGCTCGTCACGCCGACCGGCCGCGTCGTGTTGCTCGACTTCGGTCTCGTGCGCGAGCACGGCGTCGAGGATCACATCGGCGTGACCGCCGACGGTGCACTGCTGGGCACGCCGATGTACATGGCGCCGGAGCAGGCGCTCGGCATCGAGGTCGGGCCGGCGACCGATTGGTACGCCGTCGCCGAGCTCATCTATCACGCGCTCGTCGGTGAGCCGCCGTTCGCCTCGCTCGGGATGCTCGCGATGCTCGCGGCGAAGCGCGACTCGCTGCCTCCGCTCGCGTCGACGGCGGTGGACGGCGTGCCGACGGATCTCGATGCGCTGTGTGCCGCGATATTGGTGCCGGAGCCGAAGGATCGTCCCTCGGGCGAGGAGATCATCGCGCGGCTCGGTGCGCCGATGCCCGCGGCACCCGTGACCGTGCAGGGTGCCGACGCGTTCCTCGGCCGCAGCCGCGAGCTCGGGCAGCTCCACGAGGCATTCGTGGCGGCCCGGCGTCGGCCGGTGCTCGTGCTCGTCGAGGGTCCGTCGGGCATCGGCAAGACCGCGCTCGCGCAGCGGTTCTGCGCCGAGGTCACGGCGACCGATGATGCGATCGTGCTCGGCGGTCGGTGCTCGGAGCGCGAGTCGATCCCGTACAAGGCGCTCGACGCCGTGATGGATGCGCTCGCGCTGCGGCTCGGTGTGCACGGCGATCCGCGCTCGGTCGATGCACTGTTGCCTCGCGACGTCCGCAGCATCGCCCGGCTGTTCCCGGTGCTGCGTGGCGTCCCTGCGATCGCGCTCGCGGTCGGTCTGCGCGAGGACGACGAGGTCGAGCCGGTCGCGGCGCGTCGCCGCGCGATGGCGGCACTCGGCGAGATGCTCGCGCGGCTCGCCGATCGTCGCCGCGTGGTCGTGCGCATCGACGACTTCCAGTGGGCCGATCACGACAGCGCGGTGCTGCTCGGCGGCGTGCTGCGGCAGGTCGATCCGCCGGCGATCGTCGTCATCCTCACCGTGCGCGATGGAGCGGCGCGCGACGGCACACCGCTGCAGCGCCTGCTCACCGAGCTCGCCGAGCGCGATCAGCCGCTGTCGATCCGTCGCATCAGCGTCGGTCCGCTGCCGCCCGACGAGGCCGAACAGCTCGCGATCGAGCTGCTCGGCGCGAAGGCGAAGCGTGCCCGCGCGCTCGCGAAGGACATCGTCCGCGAGGCCGACGGCAGCCCGTTCTTCGTCGGCGAGCTCGTCCGCTATGCGCTCGAGCTCGACAGTGCCGACGGGTTGCCGGCCGGCGAGTCCGACGTGCGGCTCGACAACGTCATCCGCGGACGCCTCTCGCGCCTGCCACCCTCCGAGCGTCGCGTGCTGCAGGTTGCGGCCGTCGCGGGTGGGCGCACGACGCAGCGCATCGCGCTGATGGTCGCCGGAGCCGACGTCGATCCGAGCGCGGTGCGCAAGCTCGTCGACGATCGCCTCGTGCGGCTCAACGGCAGCGAGCTCGACGACACGCTCGAGATCGATCACGACCGCATCCGCGCAACCGTGCTCGAGGACATCCCCGACGACGCGCTCGCAAAACTGCACCTCGGGATCGCGCGGGCGCTGAGCGAAGCGGGCATCGCCGACGAGCCGGCGCTCGCCCATCACTTTCGCGCTGCGGGCGAGTTCAGGCTCGCGCACGATCACACGCTCGCCGCGGCGGAGCAGGCCGCTCGTGCACTCGCGTTCGACCGCGCGGCCGAGCTGTACCATGTCGCGTTGTCGCTCGATGTGCTCGCGGCGGACGAGTACGCCGACGTCGAGGCGAAGATGGCCGATGCGCTCGCGAACGCGGGCCGCATTCCCGAGGCGGCGCGCGCGTACCGTCGTGCGGCCGATCGCGGTGGCCCGATGGCGATCGAGTGGCGGCGTCGCGCAGCGGAGCACCTGCTCGCGTCGGGGCACACCGACGAGGGGCGCGTCGCGCTCGAGCAGGTGCTGCGCGACGTCGGGCTGTCGCTACCAGCGTCGAACGTGCGCGCGATCGGATCGCTCGTGCTCGACCGCGCTCGCCTCGCGTTCGGCGGGCTCGAGATCCATGCGGGGGCGAGCGTCGCGGCGCAGGAGCTGGAGCGACTCGACGTGTGCTGGACCGCGTCGCGCGGGCTCATCTACACCGACGGTCTCGCGGGCGCCGCGTTCCATGCCCAGCACCTGCGACTCGCGCTGCGCTGTGGTGAGCCGGTTCGCGTTGCGCGTGCGCTCGCGGTCGAGGCCCACCTCAGCGTCGCGCTCGGTGCCGATCCGAAGCTCGACATCGCGAAGACGCTGATCGAGCGGGCGCAGGCGACCGCGGATGCGGCCGACAGCAACTATGCGCGCGGCATGGTCGCGGAGTGTGCCGGCCACGTCGCGATCGGTGTCGGCGACTGGAAGCTGTGCTTCGAGCGGCTCGAGCAGGCGATCGCGATCTTCCGCGAGCGCTGCACCGGTGTCGCGCACGAGATCGGCATCTGTCGCGCCCACGGGGCGCTATGCCTGCAGTTCATGGGCCGGGTGACCGAGCTCCGCGAGCGCGCGTATGCGTTGCTCGAAGAAACCCGCGACCGTCCGAACCCGTACGTGACCGGCTTCGCGCGCGGCATCCTCGGCAACATGGCGCTGCTCGCCCCCGATCGCGTGGAAGAAGCGGCGGAGCAGCTCGTGATCTATCAGCACGACGCGCCGCGGCGCTACCAGGGCCACATGGTCAACTACGTGTGCCAGCTCGCCGCGATCGAGCGCTATCGCGGCCGGGCCGATCGCGCGTGGGCGCTGGGTGAGAACGACGAGCCGGTGCTCGCGAAGCTCGCGGTTCGGCGCTCACCGCAGGTCAACGCCGAGGTGCTGCTCTACAAGGTGCAGAACATCCTCGCCGGGTCGACGCTCCTCGAGGAGCCGCGCGGGCGACTGGCGCGCGCCGATCGGGCCACCTCTGCGTTACTCGCCCATCCCTCGAGGTTCGCACGCGGCTACGGCCAGCTCTGCCGCGCGAGCGCCGACGCGCTGGTCGGCAAGACCGAGTCGGCGATCGTCGCGTTGCGTGCGGCGATCGAGCTCTTCACGCGTACGCACATGCTCGCGTTCGAGGCGTGCAGCTACCGGCGGCTCTCGGCGCTGGTCGGCGGCAACGCTTCCGCGGACGCGTTGGCGCGGAGCGACGCGGCGATGCTCGAGATGGGCGTCGTGCGGCCCGATCGGTTCACCGACATGATGGCGCCGGGTTTTGTGAGGGTATGACGACGATGACCGACGAAGAATTCCGCCGACCGATCGGCGAGCTCGACGATGCGCAGCGACTCGCCCGTGCCGAAGGTCTCGATGCGCCCGGCATCGACTTCGCCGCGTTCACCGAGGGCCGCGGCACGCTCGACGCTCATGTGATTCCGCTCGTGCTCCCGAGCGCCGTCGTCGCCGCGATGCTACCCCGCGGCCTGCAGCTCGCACCGCAGCCGCTGGTCGGCCCCGACCGTCATCCGCTGTTCCTCTCGTTCGCGCACAACCGCTTCGAGGCGTGGTTCGGCGTGATGGACTACCACGAGCTGCTCTTCGGAATCCCATGGGTCGCGTACGCCGAGGAGCGCATGCCCCATCGCGGGCCGTTCATCTACATGCCGCGGTTGTTGCTCGACGGCGCGCTGCCGCAGCTGCTCGGCGAGCGTGTCTACGGCTACGAGAAGCTCGCGGGCGGCTTTTCGCGCACGGGCAGTGAGTGGCACGTCGCCGACGCCGCGGGCGATACGGCGGTCACCGCTGCGTTCACGAGCACGGGTGACGCGTCACCACCCGATGCATGGCCGAGCTTCGCGTGGGCGCGAAAGCTGCTCGAGATGCCGACGATCTCGCAGCACGGTCGTCGCTTCGATCGCGACGCGCGGATCACCGGCGACGCGGATCAACGCTTCGTCGGATCGACGGTGCGCTACCTGTTCGCCGGCACCGACTGGGACGGCCGCGTGGTCGAGCCGACGATCGAGCCGATCGCAGCGCGCGTCACGTTCGGCACCGCGATGACGCTGCCCGACGGGCTCGCGAGCACCGCATGGGCGACCCGCTCGATCGCCGACGACGTGCTCGGCTCGTTCCGCGTGCGCACCAAGCAGATCGTCTCGGCGCCCGGCGATCCGGCCGATGTCCGCATGCCGCCCGGCGGCGGTCGCAAGCTGAAGATCGCTGTGCTCGGCGGCGGCCCGGCGGCCTGCGCTGCGGCGTACTGGCTCGCGCGCCAACCGGGCGAGTACGACGTCTCGCTGTTCACGATGGGCTGGCGACTCGGCGGCAAGTGTGCGGCCGGTCGCAACCCCGACGCGCACGATCGCATCGAGGAGCACGGGCTGCACGCGTTCCTCGGCTTTTATCGCAACGCGATCCGCACGGTTGCCGAGGTCTACGCGACGGCGGGTCGACCGATCGCGACGGCCGAAGGACCCGTCGAAGGCGCCTTCCGATCGCAGCTCGACGTCGGCGTCGTCGATCGCTGGAATGATCGCTGGCACTACTTCCCGACGCCGCTGGGCAGCAACGATCGGATCCCGGGTCGCGTACCGCCCGGTGGTGAGGACGTGCGCGCCGACCTCGCGCTCGCGTTCAAGGGCCTGTTGCGCCGCATCGCCGGCGAGCTCGACGACGCGCAGGACGCCAGCATCGACGCCGGCCCGCTCGAGCGTGCTCTCGCGCTCGTACGCGCGCCGTGGCGCGAAGCGATGGCGAGTGTCGTCGCTTGGATCGATCGCGAGGGCGACATCGCGTTCGAGCGCTTCGTCGAGACCCCACCCGCGGCGTCGCGCCCCAAGACGTGGATGATCTCGATCCTGAAGCAGGTCCGCAGCGGGCTCGCCTGGTACTACGAGGATCGGGCCCGCAGCTCGCGTACCGCGTGGTTCCAGTGGGGCGGCCTCGACACGCTACTCACGATCGCGATCGGGCTGCTCGTCGACTCGACGCTCGATCTCGATGATCTCGACGATCAGGACCTGCTGTCGTGGCTGCTCGCGCACGGGCTCGAACCCGAGCACGCCGACATCTCGACTATCACGCAGGTGTACGAGACGTTGTTTGCCCACGCGGCGAACCTGCCGTACCGCACCGGCGATCTCGCGTGCGGCGTCGGCCTGCGGTGGTTCCTGCTGGTGTCGTTCGGCTACGACGGCGCGCCGGCCTACGACTTCCGTTGGTCGTGCCCCGAGACGCTGATGACGCCGTACTACGAGGCGCTCGTCGCCTGCGGCGCGAAGATCCACTTCTTCCACCGGGTCACGGGCATCGACGTCGAAGGGCAGGGCGACGCGAAGGTGCTCGCGCGCGTGCGCATGCAGATCCAGGCGACCGTGAAGAACGGTGCGTACGACCCTTTCATGCCCGGCGTCGCGAAGCCCGGTGCGCCCGCTGCGTGGCCGATCCGGCCCGCGTTCGATCAGCTCGAGCAAGGCGACGAGCTCGCGCGTCGCGGCATCGATCTCGAGGACGTGTACGCGGACTGGCCCGGCGTCGGCGAGCGCGTGCTCGAGCAGGGCCGGGACTTCGACGCGTGCATCCTCGGCATCCCGCTCGGCGCGCTGCCACCGATCGTCGCGCCGCTCGTCGACGCGGCCGGCTCCGCGTTCGATCCGCGGTGGAAGGCGATGATCGATCGCATCTCGCTCATCCAGACCGTGTCGGCGCAGCTGTGGTTCGATCGCGATGCCGCCGCGATGTTCGACACCTCGATCGCGGCGGTCGAAGGCGACGCACGTCCTGCCCGCGGCCTACTCACCGGCTTCGTGCATCCGCAGGGCAGCCTCGGCGAGATGTCCGAGCTGATCGACATCGAGCGCTGGCCGTCGCCACCGCCAGAGCTGGTCACGTATCACACCGGTGCGCTCGTCGCAGGCGCGCGACTGCCCGCACCGGGCCCCGCGACGCGCGAGTTCCCGGCCAACGAGCGCGCGAGATGGCGCGTGATCTTCGAGCAGTGGCTGCGTAGCAATCACGCGGCGCTGTTCGACGGCGGCCCGCGAGACTTCGAGTCGTTCCTCGCCGCGCTCCGCGTCCCGGCAGGCAGCACCGCGACCGGCGTCGATCGGCTGTGGGCGCAGGTGGTGTCGATCGCGTGCCAGCCGTCGGATCTGTACGTGCTCAGCCGGCCCGGCGAGACGGCACATCGTCTCGCACCGAGCGGCTCCGGCGTGCGCTTCTTGCTGCTCGCGGGCGACTGGACGAAGACGGATCTGAACTGCGGCTGCGTCGAGGCCGCGACGCAGTCGGGCATGCTCGCCGCGCGCGCGCTGTCGAACGAGCCGCGCTGGGTGTGGCGCGTCGGCTACTGAAGGTCGCCGACGCGATCGAGATCGATCAGCTCGTACGGATCGACGCCGTGGTTGCCGACGAAGAAGTACACCGACGTGCCCATCGGTGCGCTGGCCTCCGTGACCACGGTTTCCTTCACGAGCTTCGCCTACTCGAGGGCCGCGCGCTGTGCTCGGCCCTCGACTCCCGGGAAGACGCGAATGATCGCTTCGCGGACCTCGCGACCGGCGTCACCGCTCCCGAGCAGCGCATCCCGCCCTGAGCACGTGCATGACTGCCACCGTCGCGCGCCTCCCGGACTGGACCTCGGCGCGTCCTCGCAAAGCGTGTACAACCAGCGGCGTGAGCACCGGGACGACGACGCCGGATGCGGCGCTGCTCGACGCTGCGCGGGCGATCCCGGGCGGTGCCCAGGCCGTCGAGGCGGCGATTACGTTGCTCACCGCGGAGCGCAGCGATGGCGCGCAACTCGTTGCCCAGGCGACCCCAGTGGCGCTCTCGCTCGCGCAGCTCCGGCTCGACACCCACGCCGTCGTCGCGGCGCTCGTGCGTCCGGCGGCCGAGCAGGGCCTGCCGATCGATCGCATCCGCGAGCTGTTCGGCCCCGAGGTCGCGGCGCTATGCGAAGGCGTCGCGCGACTCGAGCACGTGCGCTGGGATCGACTCGAGCAAGAAGCGACCGAGAACCTGCGCAAGATGTTCCTCGCGATCGCGTCGGACATCCGCGTCGTTCTGCTCGCACTCGCGGAGCGCGTCGAGGTCATGCGCGGCATCGATGCCCGCCCCGACGACCAGCGTCGCGGTCTCGCGCGCGAGACGATGGAGGTCTACGCGCCGCTCGCGAACCGCCTCGGCATCTGGCAGATGAAGTGGGAGCTCGAGGACCTCGCGTTCAAGACCCTGTCGCCCGATACGTATCGCGAGATCAAGGCGCTGCTCGCCGACAAGCGCACCGCGCGGACCCAGGCGATCGACGAGGTCATCGCGCTGTTGCGCACGAAGCTCGGCACCAGCGGCATCGCCGGGCGCGTGAGCGGCCGGCCCAAGCACATCTACAGCATCTACAAGAAGATGCAGCGCAAGCAGCTCGGCTACGAGCAGATCTACGATGTCAGCGCAGTGCGCGTGATCGTCGACCGCATCGAGGATTGCTACGCGGTGCTCGGCCTGGTGCACGGCGCATGGACACCGATCGCGGGCGAGTTCGACGACTACATCGCGAAGCCGAAGGGCAACGACTATCGCTCGTTGCACACGGCGGTCGTCGGCCCCGATGGCAAGTCGCTCGAGGTGCAGATCCGTACCCAGCAGATGCACGACTTGGGCGAGTACGGCGTCGCGGCGCACTGGCGCTACAAAGAGGCCGGCACGCGCGCCGACAAGCGCTTCGACGCGAAGATCAATCTGCTGCGCCAGCTGATGACGTGGCAGGACGAGGTCACCGCGGTGGCGGACGGCACCGCCGATCGTGCCGACCTGGTCAGCGGTCTGCGTCACGAGCTGTTCGCGGATCAGGTCTACGTCTTCACGCCGACCGGCGAGGTCATCGACCTGCCGCTCGGCGCGACGCCAGTCGACTTCGCGTATCGCATCCACACGAACGTTGGTCATCGCTGCCGCGGCGCGAAGGTCAACGGGCAGATCGTCACGCTGGATCACGCGCTGGCGACCGGCGATCGCGTCGAGATCCTCACCGCGAAGCACCCGAAGCCGAGCCGTGACTGGATCAGCCCGCAGCTCGGCTACGTGCACACCCAGGGCGCGCGGCAGAAGATCCGGCAGTTCTTCCGCCAGCAGCAACGCGAGACCGCGATCGCGCAGGGCCGCGAGGTCGTCGAGCGCGAGCTCAAGCGCATGGGTGTCGAGCAGCGCGGCGTCGAGGCTGTCGCGGCGTACTACACGAAGTATCCCGAGCTCGTGGATTTCCTCGCCGCGGTCGGCTTCGGCGACATCTCGCAGGCGAGCATCGCGTCGCGCCTGGTCGAGTGGATCGAGCTCGAGCGCGCGGCCCGTGCACCGGCGCCGACCGGCGCGCCGGTCGTCGCCGAAGGCAAGCTCGCCGCGCGGGTCAGCATCGCCGGTGTCGAGGACGTGATGAGTCATCCGGCGCGCTGCTGCGGCCCGGTGCCGGGCGACGAGGTCGTCGGCTTCATCACGCGTGGTCGTGGCCTCGCGATCCACCGCGTCGATTGCCCGAACGTGCGCACCGACGTCGAGCCCGAGCGATGGATGCCACTGTCATGGGGCGCGCGTCACGGTCAGACCTATCCGGTCGCGCTGCAGATCGTCGCGGCCGATCGCGCGGGCCTGTTGCGCGACATCGCCGACGTCGTCGCGCAAGAGGGCGTGAACATCTCGAACACGAGCGCGGTGAAGCAGCCCAAAGCGGACTGCTCCGCGATCACGGTGCTGCTCGAGATCCGCGCGGCCGATCAGGTCGAGCGGATCATCCACCGCGTAGAGCGGATGCCGGGAACCAGGAGCGTGCGCCGCGTGGCGACGTGAACGTCACCGCCTGCGGCAGCTGGATCACATTCGGGCGATCGCCATCACGATGATGCGCACCGCGAGCACGAACCACGCACCGCCGAGTACGCACGTCGCGATCAGCACGCCGGGACGATTGCGCGAGCGGACGATCCCGAGCACGACCGCTGCGAGCGCCATCAGCCCGGTGATGCCGAAGTACCAGCCCGCGGCCGCATCGCGCGGATCCGCCGAGCCGTCGCGCGGCCCGTCGCCGAAGAACAGGAAGAACCCCGCGACCGGCACGAGGAGCCACGGCACGATCGCGAGCACGAGGCCCAACGCCGCACCCGACTGGAGCTTGTTCGTCACCTTGGACGAGCTTAGTGGATCCCCGCGCCGTGTACCGCGGCTCGCGCGTCACCGCTTCGCGCGGGGCTTCGCTGCCGCCTTGGCGGGGGCAACCGACCGCGGCTTCGCCTTGCTCCGCGCGGAGGGCCGCGCCGCGGCGAGCAGCGCCACCGCATGATCACGCGCGCTCTGCGTCACCTTCGCGCCGCCGAGCATCCTCGCGATCTCCTCGACCCGGGCATCGTCCGCGAGGCGCTCGACCTCGGTGAACGTCCGGCCGCGGCGCACGTGTTTGTCGACCCGGAAGTGGGCGTCGGCAAACGCGGCGATCTGTGGCAGGTGCGTGATGCACAACACCTGGTGATGCGCCGCGGCACGCTGCAATCGGCGACCGATGGATTCCGCGACCGCACCGCCGACACCGGCATCGATCTCGTCGAACACGTACGTCGCGATCCGATCCTCGGCTGCGAGCGCACCCTTGAGCGCCAGCAACACGCGCGACAGCTCGCCGCCCGACGCGACCTTGCCGAGCGGCGCGACGGGCTCGCCCGGATTCGCGCTGAAGAGGAACTCGACGCGATCCGCACCGTCGGGCCCCGGGCTCGCGAGCCGCTCGACCTGCACCTGCATGCGCGCCTTCGCGAGATGCAGCGCGCCGAGCTCCTCGCGGATCGCGTTCGCGAGGCCGCTCGCCGCGGCGACGCGCGCGTCGTGCAATCCCTCGGCACTCGCGCGGCACGCCGTGTCGAGCTCGGTCGTGCGTTCCTGTAGCGCGCGCACGTGCAGGTCCGCGTGCTCGAGCTCGTCGAGCTCCACGCGGAGCTGATCGAGCTTCGCTGCGAGCTCTGCGAGCTCGACGCCGTGCTTGCGCCGCAGACGATCGAGGTGATGGAGCCGATCCTCTGCAGCTTCGAGCTGCTCGGGCTCGATCTCGAGCTCGGCCGCAAAGCGCGTCGCTGCGCGGGCTGCCTCTTCGCAAGCGACGCGCGCGAGCGCGAGCTGTTCCTCGATGAGTCCCAGGTGGGTCGAGTCCTCGCTGCCGTGGCGCGCGCGCTCGAGCAGCGACGACAGTCGCGCTGCGATCGCGTCGTCGGCCTCGTACAGCGCGCTGTGGGCATCGCGGGCGAACTCTGCCCAGCGCTGCGAGTTGCGCATGAGCATCACGCGGCGGCGCAGCGCCTCGGGATCGACCTCGGTCGGCCCGACGGCATCGAGCTCGTCGATCTGGTAGCGCAGATCGTCCATGCGGATGTCGCGTTGGCCGGCGCGACGCGTGAGATCCTCGAGCGCGGCCGCCGACTCGCGCCATGCGTCGTAGCGGCGCCGATGCTCGTGCACGCGGTCGCTGAGCTGCGCCCACGCATCGAGTACCTCGAGGTGTCGCGCGGTGTGGGTGAGAAAGTGATGCTCGTGCTGGCTGCAGATGTCGATGAGCTCCTCGCCGAGCTCCGCGAGCACGCCCTGCGTGACCAGTGTCGACGACACGCTCGCGCGACCGCGACCGGTGCGGCCGATCGTCCGCGCGACGAGCAGCCCCTCGTCGTCGTCGATCGCCAGGCCGTGGCTCTCGAGGATCCGCACCACGCGAGGCCGCGCGCGCGGATCGGGGTGGAACACCGACTCGACGTCCGCACTGTCGCTGCCCTCGCGCACGAGCTCGCTCTTCGCCCGGGCGCCGCGCAGCAGCGACAGCGCTCCGACGATGATCGATTTGCCCGCACCGGTCTCGCCGGTCAGCACGTTGAGTCCGCTGGCGAGCTCGAGCGCCACGTCCTCGAGCAGCGCGAGTCCGCGGATCCGCAGGTACGAGAGCATTGGGCGCTCCTTATAGCCGAAGGGCGCTAGTGCGGCGCTACCCGCCCCAGCCGAGCTTGCGCGACAGCACGTCGAACACCGTCGCGGCCGGCGGCACGAGGCGCAGCGGCGTCGCGGATCGCTCGATGAGCACGCGATCTCCTCGCTGCATCGCGAAGCTCCACTGCCCGTCGACCGACAGCGAGGCGGCACCCGCGTCATCGGGCCCGAGCAGCTCGATCTCGAGGTCGTGATCCGAGCGCGTCACCACCGGCCGATGCGTCAGCGTGTGCGGACAGATCGGCGTCAGCGTCCACGTGTCGGTGTCGGAATCGACGATCGGTCCGCCGGCGGCGAGGTTGTAGGCGGTCGAGCCCATCGGCGTCGACACGATGAGCCCGTCGGCGCGGATGTCCGCCGCGAACTGCCCGCCGATGCTCGTGCGCAGATGCAGCATGCGCGGCGACTCGCCGTGCTTCACATACGTGTCGTTGCAGCCGGTGGTCGACGCGCGCATCGAGCCCGCCCGCCACACCTCGACGTGCATGCGCAGCCGCGGCTGCCAGACGAGCTCGCCGGCCGTCGCCGCGCGCAGTGCCTCGGGCAGCTCGGTCGCGTTGTACGCCGCGAGAAATCCGAGGTTGCCGAGGTTCACGCCGAGCACCGGCACCTCGTGGTCGCCGATCCATCGCACCGCACGCAACAGCGTGCCGTCACCACCGAGCGCGAGTACGAGATCGATCGCGGGCTCGGTGTCGTCGAAGTCCATCGCGACATGCGGCGTCGCCGGTGGATTGCCGGGCGTCAGCAACCAGTCGCGGGGCAGGGCGACCGTAACGCCGTGCTCGACGAGGCTCGCGCTCGCGGCATGCGTCGCCCGACGCGCGTCGTCACCATCGCGCGGATAAAGCAGAATCGATCGCGCCGGCGCGATGCGGGTCACGGGCAGACCCGAGCTGCGCGGCGCCGCGCTCATGGATCCTCGGGCGCGTACATGTATCCCTGGTGCTGGAACAGGCAGATCTTGCCGCCACCATCGCTGCGCGAGCGCTCGAGCGCCGACTCGCACAGCTCGAGCAGCTCGTGCAGCGTCTTCACGTCGCGGTTCGGGAAGAAGCCGACCCCAATGCTGACGCCGCTGACGCCGCCCACAGCACCGGAAGAAGTGCCGCTGCCCGCCGCAGGTGCACGCGCGTCGCGGGCGATGCGTTCGGCGACCGCGAGCGCGCCGGGAAAGTGGGTGTTCGGCAGCGTCAGCAAAAAGCCCTGCGGTCGCACCGGGAACACGAGATCGATCTTGCGCAGCGTCGCGTCGATCACCATGCGCAGCCGTGCCGTCGCATGGGCGTTCGCGCGGCCGTCGTCGAGCGCGACACGCAGACACGCGAGTGGATCCGAGTAGCGCTCGGCGCGATCGAACTCTTGTTCGAGTCGTCGTAGGTGACGCGTGTCGAGCCGCCCATCGCCGCTGTCGCCGCCCTCGGCCGGGCGCTCGACCTCGATCTCGCCGAGGATCCTACGCGCGCGTAGCAACGCATCGACGCGTGCGCGCAGCTCGTCGGGATCGTACGGCTTGCCGAGGTAGTCGTCGGCGCCGCTGCGCAGACCCTCGACGCGAGCGTTCACCGAGTTGCGCGTGCTCACCATGATCACCGGCAAGTACGTCTGCAGCGTCTTCGCCTTGAGCAGGCGGCAACACTCGAGACCGGACAGACGCGGCATCACCACGTCGAGCATCACGAGGTCGGGACGCTCGCGCGCGAAGATCTCGAGCGCGTTTTGTCCGTCATTCGCCTCGAGCACGACGTGTCCGGCCGCTTCGAGCGCGTCACGCGCTGCGCGACGGTCCGACGGGGTGTCGTCGGCGACGAGGATCCTCGCTGTCCGCGGAACGGCCGGATCGACCGACTCGGGCGGTGGATCGCCGCCAGAGGCGGACCGGCCGCCGGAGGCAGGAGTGGATGGTGGGGGCGAGGACATCACGGCCGGCCGCGCGAGCATAGTACCGCAGGGCGGCTCGGGCTTGCTTGACATCGCGGGCTGGCCCACGGCAGGCTCCGCCCCCCATGGGCACGATGTTCCCGAAGACTGGCCAAGTGAGCCGCGACTGGTGGGTCGTCGACCTGAGTGGTCAGACGCTCGGTCGCGCGGCAAGCCAGATCGCTAGTCTACTCCGCGGCAAGCACAAGACGATCTTCAGCTCGCATGTCGATACCGGCGATTTCGTCGTCGTCATCAATGCCGAGAAGGTCGCGCTGACCGGTCGCAAGCTCGATCAGAAGCACTACCACTCGCACTCGGGCTTTCTCGGAAGCATGAAGAGCGTGCCGGCGCGCAAGATGCTCGCCGACAAGCCCGAGGAGCTGATCAAGCAGGCCGTGCGCCGCATGCTCCCGCGCAACTCGCTCGGCCGCGCGACGTTCAGCAAGCTGAAGATCTACGTGGGGCCCGAGCACCCGCACTCCGCCCAGAGCCCCAAGCCGTTCATCCCCGTCGCCTGAGTCGAAGAGCGCACCGCGTCATGGCAATCACCAACAACTCGATGTCGTTCTACTCCACGGGCCGCCGCAAGACCTCGGTCGCGCGCGTCTGGCTGTTCTCGGGGTCGGGTCGCATCACGATCAATCGCCGCGACGCCGAGCGCTACGTGACGCGCCCGACCAACATGAAGATCGTCGAGCAGCCGCTGGTCGTGACCAACACGCGCGACAAGTACGACGTGTGGTGCACGGCGAAGGGCGGCGGGCTCACGTCGCAGTCCGGCGCCGTGCGTCTCGGGATCGCTCGCTGTTTGATCCGCGTCTCCGAGGAGTATCGCGACGCGCTCAAGGAGCACGGCTACCTGACTCGCGACTCCCGCAAGAAGGAGCGCAAGAAGTACGGCCGCAAGGGTGCGCGCGCGCGGTTCCAGTTCAGCAAGCGCTGACCTGTTCGTCGGCTCGGCCGACGCATCGCGACACTGATGTCGGGCGGGTGCTCTTCGCTCCCCGGCAAACAGACATTTCCAACGCAAACCGGTCGCACGCCTCCATTGCGGCCGGTTTTTGCGCTGGGTTCGTGGGCAAGTTAGGACTGGCGCGGTGCGCCTCGTCGGAGAACAATAGCCATCGCGGGTTCGGAGCCACTATCGGCTCCTCGCCCGCGCTTATCCCTGCCATGTGTCTTGCCTCGTACGCTCCGTCCGTCCGCACGCGTCTGCTCGATCACTCGATCGATGTCGCGAAGCGGTCGGCAGTGCGTGGCAACGCGCGTGTGCACTCACCCCCCTGCATCGATCCGACGACGCCGCGCAGCTCGAGTGGCTGCACGACGCCTTCGTGATCTCTGTGTTGCTCAGACCTGAACCGAGAAAGACGACTCCCATGCTCATCAACAAGAAATTTCTTGCCCTTGCCCTGCTCCCGATGTTCGCCGCTTGCGTGGTGAATGACGACGATAACGACGACGCCGCCGGCACCGACACCGACGTCTCGACGACTGCAATGACGGCGACGACCGCGACGACGGCGACGACGGCGACGACGACGACCGACACCATGTCGACGACGGTGACGTCGGAGACGGACTCGGACACCGAGGCCGACACCTCGGCGACCGACAGCGAGACGGACACCGACACGGGCGGCGGCGCGGGCTTCTGCGTCGCGGGCTGTGAAATGCCGATCGACTGCTGCGCCGGCGAGCCGATGTGCGAAGCGGGCCTCGGCACGTACCCCTACGCGTGGAGCTGCGACGAGGGCACCTGTAGCGTCAGCGGCTGTACCGACGACGAGCAGTGCACCTTCGGTGGCCAGCTGCCGACGTGGGTCTGCGCCGACTTCGGCG
>Ga0105048_10002711_pt1 | contig 28809 bp, 28 predicted proteins | sample MAT05_FD_78382 | JGI IMG/M metagenome (GOLD analysis project Ga0105048, IMG submission 78382) | Freshwater microbial communities from Lake Fryxell liftoff mats and glacier meltwater in Antarctica - MAT-05 | ecosystem: Environmental > Aquatic > Freshwater > Ice > Liftoff microbial mat | place... | reverse complement strand
GATCCCCAAGACGCTCAGCGCCTCGCCAGGGCCGCGCGGTCTGGGAACCGCGAGCTCGGCCAGGCCGCCGTTCGCCTGCTGCTCGTCGATCGCTGGCTGCGCACGAAGGGGATCTCGGCGTGAAGGTGCGGGACGCAACCGTCGCGGATGTCACACCGCTCACGGCACTGCATACGGCTGCGTTCGAAGGACAGATGGGTCCGCTCATCGGCGACCGCTACATCCGCGCCTTCCTTCGATGGTTCATCGAGAACCCTTCAGCCGTTTCGCTGGTCGCGGAACTCGATGGCCAACCTGCGGGCTACGTCTTTGGAGCTCCCGACGGCTACGGGCCGGGGCTGACGCGGACGCTGATGCCAACGATTGCGGCCGGCGTGCTGCGCAACCTGCCGAAGGTCGTGCTGCACCAAAGCTTTGCGCGCCAGGTCAGGTCACGCCTCAGCAATCTCATTCTCCGGCGGGAGCCGACCAACCGCATCTTCGCGAACACCCCTGCTGGCTGCTTCTGCCTCGTCGGCATCGGGACGCACCGTGCTTTCCGAGGTCGAGGGGTTGCCTCGGCACTTATCGGAGAGCTGATCGCCCGATCGCGCGGCGGACCCGTTCTGCTCGACGTTTTCAAAGACAACATTGCCGCGCGTTCGGTGTACGAGCAGTGTGGCTTTCGGGTGCTGGTCGAGGAAGGCCGCGTCATTCGCATGATCAATCGACCTTTGTGACTTCACCTATGAATCCACCTGTTGTGCCCGTCTCAATCGTTCGCCAGATGATCAGGGCGTACAGGCCGTGGTTCCGAGCAATCGCGGGCCTCGGACTCCTCTCCTGTGCGACGGCGATGCTTGAGGTGTCTGCGCTGACAATCCTGGTGATCCTGGCCAAGCTGATCACCGAGAGCAAAACGAGCTACGTATTGTCGGCACCAGTGTTGTCGAGGACTCTCGAGATTTCGTCGACTACGCTCTTCATTGTTGGGGTGATGGTAGTGCTGACCCGCCTGGTGACTGACACCTGGTCTAGCTGGCTCTCGGCACGAATCAGCGCTGATTACACGGTCCAAACCAGAAATCGGATCTTGGGACTGTTCATCGACGCAGCCTGGGCGAGGAAGGGCTCGGTGAGAGCCGCGGATCTTCAGAATCTGCTCACGCTCTACGTCGACCGATCGACTATCGTTCTAACCAACCTCGCTCTGGCCATTACGGCAATCGCAAACGTCGTGGTGCTGATCGGCTCGGCTTTCGTCATCAATCCGTTTTACGCAACGTGCATCTGCGTCGTGGCCGTTATTCTCTCGGTCGTCCTCCGACCGCTTACGAAGTGGGTACGAAAGCTCTCCCACGCCGAGATGGGCATCAACCTCTCCTATGCGCGACAGGTCAACGAGTCGGTGCTGCTGTCACGTGAGATTGAAGTCTTCGACGTCGGCGGCAGGGTCAAGCACATCATCGGCGCGCTGGCTGAGGAGGCCCGCAAGCGCTCGTTCGCCGCTGTCTTTGGGCAGCGCCTGCTTTCTCCGATTTACCAAGCGGCGATAATGCTGATGGTGCTCGGTGCACTTGCGACCATCGTTGCGTCTGGGATGCCACAGGTAGAGCTCCTCGGAATTACAGTGCTTCTCCTCGTGCGTGTCTCTTCCTACACGCAGACCCTTCAGGGCATCTACCAGCAGATCTCCGCTCGGATGATCTACCTCGATGACCTCGCGCAGACGGCTGACCATCACCAGGCTGCCGCTCTGCCGATTCGATCCGCGCAGGCGCCACCGGTCGAGACGTTCGGCGCGTCGGGTGTCGGCTTCTTCTACAAACCTGGCATTCCGGTACTCAGCGACTTGAGCTTCGAGGTCAAGAAGGGCGAGCTTATTGGCGTGATCGGCCCATCGGGCGCAGGGAAGTCCACGCTGATCAAGTTGCTTCTGGGCCTGTACGGGCCTGCGTCGGGCTCCATCATTGTGAATGGTCAACCGCTGACGTCATTCGACCCACGAAGCTGGTACCGGCGCGTTGCTTACGTTCCGCAAGAGCCCATTCTGGCCAGCGACACCGTGGGCGGAAACATTCGCTTCTACCGGGACGCCATCTCTGACGCGCAGGTCGAGCAAGCCGCGAACCTCGCCTGCCTCGACGACGTCATTGCAGCGTTGCCGCAGGGCTACGCCACGGATCTCGGCGTCGCGGGCGGCGAGCTCTCAGGCGGTCAGCGTCAGCGAATCGCCATCGCGCGAGCGTTGGTCGGCAATCCGGACCTTTTGATACTCGACGAACCGACCAGCGCGCTTGATCCCATCTCGGAACAGGCCATTCGTCAGACCCTGGGCCGGCTCCACGGTACGCTAACCACTTTCATCATTGCCCACCGCATGAGCCTCGTTGGGCAGTGTGACCGCTTGATGGTCTTCGAGGGCGGTCGGCTCACCGCTTTCGACACCCCCCAGCGCCTCGCCACGACCAACCCGTACTACCAACGCAGTCTTCAGTTGGCGCAGGCAGAAGCCGCGCTCGCCGATACCCCGAGTGTCGCGCCCTGAGACGCTACCTGCGGGTCAGGACGTGCAGCTTCTGAATCGTGTCGATGACCCGGTGCTGATCGTCTTCGGTCAGTCCCACCGAAGACGGGATGCTGAGACACTCGGCGAACAGTTTGTCCGCAACCGAGCCACCAAGCGCGGGCGCGCCCTTGAAAACGGCCGTCGTGTGAAGCGGCGTCCAAATGGGGCGCGACTCGATGTTCTGGGCGCGCAGCGCGTCCAGGGCTTGCTTGCGGTCGAACCCCGCAACCCCGGCGTCGATTCGAATCGAGTACAGCCAGTAGGTGGCCTCGGCATCCGACCGACGAGGAGGACACGAGATCCCCTTCATGCCATCGAACGCCGCGTCGTAAGTCTCAGCGATTCGCCGCTTCGTCTTGACGAAAGTGGGCAGCTGCTCGAGCTGACCGACACCAAGCGCGGCAGCCATGTTCGTCAGCCGGTAGTTGTACCCAACTTCGTCATGCAGGTACTCGACGCCGGGAAGGCGCGCCTGGGTCGTCAGGTGCTTCGCCCGCTTCGCCAGCGCTTCATCATCCGTCACGATCATCCCGCCGCCGCCGGTGGTGATGATCTTGTTGCCGTTGAACGAAAAGCACCCCAACCGGCCGATCGTGCCGACATGCTTCCCGGCGAACTTGCCCGCCACGTAGCGCGCACCGAGCGCTTCGGCAGCGTCTTCGATCAGCGTGATGTCATACCGGGCACACACCTCGACCAACGGCTCCAGCTCGGCAGGCTGCCCCAGAATGTGAACGACCTCGACCACCTTTGGAAGGCGAGCCCCACTGCGCGCCCGACGTTCCAGCTCGTTGGCCAGCAGTTCGGAGTCGAAGTTCCAGGTTCTCGGCTCGGCATCAACAAGCAGTGGGGTCGCTGCTTCGTAAGCAATCGGGTTCGCCGACGCGATGAACGTCAGCGTCGAAACGGGTACCTCGTCGCCCTGTTTGACGCCGAGCAACCGCAACGCGATGTGAATGGCCGCCGTCCCGGTCGATGCAGCCACCGCGAACCTGCTTCCCACGTACTGGGCAAATTCCCGCTCGAAGCGGTCGACGAAGGGGCCGACGGACGAAACGAAGTTCGTGTCGAAGCACTCGTTGACGTATCCCCGGGCATTCCCGGTCAACAGCGGTTCCGACAGCGGAACCCGGGTCGGCTTAGACATGCAGAAAGCCTGTCTTGAAGCTCTCGAGATTCGACCGGGTCCAGGCCACGGTTCGAGAAAGCCCTTCTTCGAGCGAGACTTCCGCCGTCCAGCCAAGGCGACTGCCCGCAAGGGCGGGGTCTGACAGCAGGACCATGACCTCGCTCGGGTCTGGGCGCAGCCTGCGAGGATCTAACTCGATCGAGACGTCGATGTTCAGCTGCTTGCGAAGAATGTCGAACATGTCCTGAACGGAAACCGTTCGACCTGTTCCCAACTGAATGACGTCGCCCACCACCGCGTCCGAGACTGCCGCCTTCACGAACCCTTCGACCGTGTCGGATACGAAGGTCAGATCTCGGCGAGTATCCACCCGGCCCAGTTGAATCGTGCGCGCACCCGAGAGCATCTGAGAAATGATCGTAGGCAGCACGGCTCGCGCCGACTGCCGTGGTCCGAACGTATTGAATGGGCGAAGCACGACCACCGGCACGTCGAAGCTTCGGTGATACGACATTGCCAGCTGGTCTGCGGCCACCTTGCTTGCGGCGTACGGTGACTGCGCTTGAAGGGCGTGGGTCTCTTTGATGGGGATCGTCGCCGGCGTTCCGTACACTTCGCTCGTTGAAGTGTGCACCACGCGCTTGATGCCGTGCGCCCGCGCCGCTTCGAGCACGTTCAGCGTGCCTTTGACGTTCGTGTCGATGAACGACTCGGGCGCCAGGTACGAGTAGGGAATCGCAATCAGTGCGGCGAGGTGGAATACGACCTCGACCCCTTCACAGGCAGAGGCGACGAATCGCGCGTCTCGGATGTCGCCGAGACGCACATCGAGCGCGCCTCGGACCTGTTTGGAGGCGGCGTCCAACCAGCCCCAGGATCCGGTTGAGGTGTACAAGCAGAACGCACGGACGTCGGCCCCCAGCTCGACGAGCCGCTCTACGAGGTGACTGCCGATGAATCCATCGGCACCGGTGACAAGAACTTTGGTTCCCTTCAGTGAGGTCAAACTAGCTCTCCTCCCCGCGCGCTTGCTTCAGTTGGTCTCTTTGGCCGACGTCGATCCAGTCTTCTTCAATCTCGAAGCCATGAACGATTTCGTTCTGACTCAGGCAGCCCTCGAGCAACGAAGGCAGCCCAAAGTCGGTATTCGCCGGAACGCGCGCGAGCATGCTTGGATCCAGAACGTAAATGCCTGCGTTCACGAGGCGCGTCAGCGTGGGCTTCTCTTGAATGCTGAGCACTCGACCGTTATCGAGCTCGGCGCACCCGAACGGCACATGATGGAAGTAGCGGCGCAAACCGACCGTCGCCATTGCTGACGACGCGACGTGCGCGTCGAGCATTGCTCCCAGGTTTGCCTGGGTCACCAAGTCACCGTTCATCACCAGCAACGGAGAGCGCGGCGCCTCTGGGAGCAGCGACAGTGCACCGCCCGTTCCCAGGGGACGATCTTCCTTGAGGTAGCGGATGCGACACCCGAACCGTTCGCCGTTGCCGAAGTGCTCTTCGACGAGGTGCGACAGGTAGTTCACCGCCAGGAAGATTTCCTTGAGTCCGTGCCCGACCAAGTGAAGAACGATTCTCTCGAGAATCGGCCGCCCGGCGACCCTCAGCATCGGCTTGGGCGTGTGAGCCGTCAGCGAGCCGAGCCGGGTCCCCTTCCCGCCCGCCATCACCACAGCCGTGTTCGGTCGAATCGCGGTTCCCAGCACGTCATGAAGGACATGAAGCCCGCACAGCCGCCCTGATCGATCCACGATCGGAATCTGGCTGAGGCGTCGCGCTTGCATCAGCTCAATCACCTCGGCGCGGCCCAAGCCGACGTCAACGGCGGTGAAGTTGTGCTGCGCGAACCGCTCGACCAGCTGGTCCAGCGCCGCTCCCCCAAGGATGGCACGACGAATGTCGCCGTCCGTTACAGTTCCGATCAGGAGACCCAATTCATCGACCACCATCACAATCTCGACGCCGCTCTTGTCCAGCGCCTGCATCGCGTTTCGAAGGGTGGCAGATGCATCTACCGCGTACGGTGCCGTCATCGCGTTGTGTACCCGCGGAGGTGTCGCGGATTCGCGCTGAGTCATGGTCGCACTTGCCTCTGATTCACGGTGGCGTCGATGCCCCGAAAAGCCCGTTTACCCGATTGGGGGTGGCCGATTTCGGGCCGCCGGCAGGAGTACACCGATTTGGGGCCCGATGATAAGGGTGCAGTCGCGTTGGCCTTGAATTCTATCGCCACGCTCGATCACTCAACGCGGCCCTTTGGAACCCATGAGACGGCTGAACGAATTGATGTCGCTGGACGGCCGTGTCGCCGTCGTCACGGGGGGAGCCGGGCATCTGGGGCTTGCGTTCTCCGAGGCACTTTCTGAGCTCGGCGCTAGGGTTGTGATCGTCGACCGCGACCCCGGCCAGTGTGCAGCCCGCGCGGAGGCAATCGCCCACCATAGCGGCCGCGAATGCTTCGGCGTCGCGGCCGAGCTTTCTTCTCGCGCAGAGACCGCCACAATCGTGCCGCGTGTCCTCGAAAAGTTCGGTCGCCTCGACATTCTCGTGAACAACGCCGCGTTCACCGGGGCCAGCGGAATTTCCGGGTTTGCTGTCCCCTTCCCCGAACAGTCTCTGGACGCGTGGGAAGCCGCTCTTCGCGTGAACCTGACTGCTGCGTTTCAGCTCACGCAGTCGGCGCGCGAGGCCCTGATCGCCTCGGGGCATGGCAGCATCATCAACATCGGATCCATCTACGGTCTGGTGGGCCCGGACCTGCGCCTCTACGAAGGCACCACGATGGGAAATCCTGCCGCCTACGCTGCCAGCAAAGGAGGGTTGCTGCAGCTAACGCGGTACCTCTCGACATCGTTGGCTCCGGACGTTCGGGTGAACTCGATCAGTCCCGGTGGGCTCGCTCGCGGCCAGCCCGCGCCTTTCATCGAGCGTTACGTTGCGAAGACTCCCCTGCGACGAATGGGGCAAGAGGAAGACTTCAAGGGGGCGCTTGCCTACCTTGCAAGTGACCTGTCGGCCTGGGTCACGGGCCAGGACGTGGCTGTAGAAGGAGGTTGGACCGCATGGTGAGTGTCGAGATCGGTGGCCGTCGAATCGGCCCCGGAGCACGCTGCTTCGTGATTGCTGAAGGCGGCGTCAACCACAACGGTGACATCAAGTTGGCGTTGGGTCTCGTCGAGGCGGCGGCAGCAGCGGGTGTCGACGCGATCAAGTTCCAGACCTTCGACCCCAGTGCGCTGGCAGCCGCCGACGCACCGAAGGCCCAATACCAACTGGAGCGCGATTCCTCGAGCTCCCAGCGCGCGATGCTGGAGAAGTTGGTGCTTTCTCCTGACCACCACCGGCAGCTCAAGGCCCACGCCGAAGCCCGGGGGATTCTGTTTCTCTCGACCCCCTTTGAATCAAAGTCAGCCGACTTTCTCGAAGAGCTCGGGCTTCCGGCTTTCAAGATTCCTTCGGGCGAGTTGACCAATCACCCCTTCCTCGCCCATGTCGCCCGAAAGGGCCGGACGATGATGATGTCGACCGGCATGGCCACGCTCGACGAGGTCAAGGCTGCGGTCGCAGCTGTGCGCGCGGCCCGGCCGGTACCGTTGGCCCTGTTTCACTGCGTCTCCAGCTACCCGGCCGCAGCATCAGACTGCAACCTGAGGGCAATGAAGACGCTGCGTGACACGATCGGGGTGCCCGTTGGCTGGTCGGACCATTCGTCGGGCATCAACCTTTCGATCGCCGCCGTCGCGATGGGCGCCGAACTGATTGAGAAGCATTTGACGCTCGAACGATCGCTTCCCGGCCCAGACCACGCGGCGTCACTCGAGCCACACGAGTTCGCTGCGCTGGTCAGTGGAATTCGCGAGGTCGAAGCAGCCCTCGGCACCGGGGAGAAGAAGCCTGTTCCCGCCGAAGCGGCCATCGCAGCCGTCGCGCGAAAGAGCCTCCACTGGGCCGCGGCGCTCACTCCTGGAGCTGTGGTTCGCTCAGAGCACCTTTCCGCCCTTCGCCCGGGAACTGGCGTGCAGCCTTTTCAGCTCGAATCCCTGATTGGGCGAATCGTCGCTCGTCCAACCGTTGCCGGGCGCCAGCTCACGATGGACGATCTCACCGCGGTCGGGGTGTGACGGTGCGGATCGCGGTTTTGACCACTGGCCGCCAAGACTGGGGAATTCTGAGAAGCACCTGCAAGCTGCTGGGCAGCGACTCGAGGTTCGATCTCCGGGTCTTCGCTGGAGGCATGCATCTTTCCGCTGCATTCGGCGAAGGGCTGGTTTCGCTCGCCGAAGACGGAATCGAAGTCTGCGAGAAGCTGAGGTGGATTGATGACGCCGGCACGACCCCGACAGCGCAGCAAGCAGGCGAAGCGATCGTGCAGATCTCGGCAGCACTCGAACGTCAAAGGCCCGACGCCTTGTTGCTGGTCGGCGACCGCTTCGAGACGTTGAGCGCGGCAACTGCAGCGACGCTCGCGAAGGTTCCCGTCATTCACCTTCACGGTGGGGAAGAAACCGAAGGCGCGATCGACAATTCCATTCGGCACGCAATCACCAAGCTCGCGCACCTTCACCTCGTTAGTCATCCGCTTCATGCAGAGCGGGTTCTTGCGATGGGCGAGGCGTCGAACGCCATCAAGATGGTTGGCGCCCCTGGGCTCGATAATGCCCACCGAACTGACCTTCCTTCCCGGTCGAGCCTGGAAAGAGACCTTGGAATCGCCCTCGATGCTCCCGTTGTGCTGGTGACCCTTCATCCCACGACCCTCGGTGCCGAACCCGCGCTCGAGCTCGCGGCGCTGACCGAAGCGATGGACTCCGTCGATGCGACCTACGTGATTACCCTACCGAACGCCGACCCCGGCAACGAGCTCCTTCGCAAAGGGTTGGTGGAGGCCGCCGGGCACGGTCGTCGGCTCGTCGCGAGCGCCCTTGGAGAAAGACGCTACTGGGGTCTGATGCGCATCGCCGACGCGATGGTCGGTAACAGCTCGAGCGCTCTCATCGAAGCCCCCGTTCTCCGAGTTCCTGCCGTGAACATCGGCGTCCGACAGAAGGGTCGGCTGCGCAGCGACAACTTGCTCGATGTCCAGCCTTCGGCTCCCGAAATTGCCGGCGCGTTAAAGAGGGCCTTGTCCCCGGAGTTTCGCGCCAGCCTTGCGTCCCTCGGACCCTACGGCGACGGCCAGTCCGCGCCACGGATCCTGGCCGCCTTGGCCGCTTGGAAAATTCCCGTCCCTCCCATCAAACCTTCGATTGCCGTTCATCTATGAGCCCGGATCACAAAATGACTTCAACTCCGCTGCGCCGCTGCAAGCGATGTCTGCTTCCTGAGACCTACGAGACGATCGAGTTCGACGCCGAAGGCATCTGCAACATTTGCCGAGGCGCCGAGCACAAGCAGAATGCGATCGACTGGGACGGGCGGAAGATCCTGCTCACGCGTCTGATCGAGAAGCACCGCGGCAAGTACGAGTACGACTGCATCGTCCCCTTCTCTGGCGGCAAAGACAGCACGTTCCAGCTCTGGTACCTCGTCACCCAGTACAAGCTGAAGCCTCTGGTCGTTCGGTTCAACCACGGATTCATGCGGTCTGTGATTCACGAGAACAACCAGCGCACTTTCAAGAAGCTCGGCGTTGACGTGCTCGAGTTCACTCCGAACTGGCACGTCGTCAAAAAGCTGATGCTGACGGCATTCCAACGAAAGACAGACTTTTGCTGGCATTGCCACACGGGTATCTACTCCTACCCTCTGCGCATTGCGCTCCGCTACAAAGTGCCGCTGGTCTTCTGGGGTGAGCCGCAGTCCGAGATCACCGCCTACTACGACTACCTGAATGACGAGATCGAGTACGAGGACGACAAAAAGTTCAACATGCTTCGCACGCTGGGAATCACGGCAGAAGACATGCACGGCATGGTGCACACCGCCGAATCGCCGGTGGATAAGCGCGACCTGATTCCCTACACGTTCCCCGACGTGAAGGAGCTTAAGGCCCTTCACTACTGCTCAGTTCCGCTCGGGAGTTTCATCCCCTGGGACTACAAGCAGAACACCGAAATCATCAAACAGGAACTCGGTTGGCGCACCGACGAGCTCGAAGGAGTGCCCGACGAAATCAACCAGCACGGCGAAAAGATCGAGTGCTTCATGCAAGGCACCCGCGACTACATCAAATACATCAAGCGTGGGTACAGCCGCGTCGCGCAGATTAATGCGTTCCATGTTCGCAATGGGCGGCTTGGCTCTGATGAGGCGGCCAAGATGGACGCCGAGTACGACGGAAAAAGGCCCCCGTCGCTCGACATCTTCCTCGAGTACATGGGGCTCACCGAGGACGAGTTCAATACCTTCACGACGGGGATGGCAATCCCCCCGTACAAGCACGACTTCTCGGCCAAGCCCCCCGCCAAAGAGACCTGGGATTTCGACCAGTGGTACCGAGAGGACAATCGGAAGAAATAGTCATGATCGGCATCATTGACTACGGAATGGGCAACCTCGGCTCCGTGTCGAACGCTCTCGAGCACCTCGGACACGCGTCGGAAGTGCTCACCGACCCTGCACAGGTCGATCGCTACGAGCGTCTTATTCTGCCCGGCGTCGGGTCCTTCGCCAGGGCGATGGGCAACATAGAGTCTCGCGGCTGGCGCCCGGCGATCGATGCCAGCGTCAAAGGCAATCGCCCGTTGCTGGGCATCTGCCTCGGCATGCAGCTTCTGTTCGATCGTGGCGAAGAGCACGGAGACACGAAAGGCCTCGGGCTGATTCCCGGCGACGTTCTATTGATGCAGCCCCCGAAGGACTTCCGTCTTCCGCACGTCGGCTGGAACAGCCTCATCTATGCACGCCGCCATGCGCTGTTTGCCGGTGTCAAAGAGCACGTCGACGTCTATTTCGTGCACTCGTACCATTGCGCCACCCGCGACGACGCCGACGTGATCGCTCGCTTCGACCACGGTGGCCAGTTCGTGGCGACTGTGGCGCGTGGTTGCGTCGCAGGCATGCAGTACCACCCGGAGAAGAGTCAGCCGGCCGGTTTGCGGATGCTCGACAACTTCGCGACCTGGGAAGGGACCTGATGTTGAAGAAGCGGGTCATCCCCGTGCTGCTCTTGAAGGACGGTCGGATGGTGAAGGGCCGCCAGTTCCGCGACTTCCGGGACACAGGAGATCCCCAGAGCGCGGTCAGGATCTACAGCGCCCAGGACGCGGACGAGCTCGTGTTTCTGGACATCCAGGCCAGCCTCGACAGCCGCGGCGCGCTGCTGGACATCGTTCGTCTGGCTGCGACCGAGTGCTTCATGCCGTTGGCCGTGGGTGGCGGCATCCGCACGACGGATGAAGTTCGCGATCTCGTTCGCGCGGGCGCCGACAAAGTCGTAATCACCACAGCAGCCGTCACGAACCCTCGGCTGCTCACGCAAACGGCGGAGCTGTTCGGAAGGCAGTGTGTCGTCGGAGGCATCGATTACCGGGGCAGTGAAGCCGACGCCAGAGTTTGGATTCAATGTGGAACAGAGTCGACTGGGCTTCACCCTCTCGCCCACGCCAAGACGCTGGTCGGGCTTGGAGCTGGTGAGATCTTCGTCAATTGCATTGACCGCGACGGCTGCATGCAGGGCTACGACCTCGCGATGGCACGTCAGATCGCAGATGTTGTCTCGGTTCCCGTCATCGTGTGCGGCGGCGCTGGCAACTTCGTGCATCTCGCCGAGGCCTTTCAGCAAACGGCGGTCAGCGCGGCGGCTTGCGCCAGCCTCTTCCACTTCGGCGACAACAACCCCATTCGTGCCAGGAGCTACTTGCGGAACCTGAACATCCCACTCCGGGTGCTGCGATGAAGTTCGAGCTGACCCTTCCCGCGCCAGAGCTCGAGCACTACGTCACTGCGCTGCTGAGGCAATACATCCCTGATGGCTACTCGCCGCCGCCGCTGGGTCGACACCTGGACAACGCGCTGGGTCGAACCGAACAGTGCTTCTCGGCAATTCACCGCAAATACTTTCGCGAGGGCGATCGGCTTCAGTTCAACCACCTCAATGGCGATCAGTTTGCCGCCTTTCTCTACTACCTGGCCAACACGGTGTGGCGAGAGTCGGGCCACGAAGGCCTCCCCACGCGGCTCTTCTCTCTCAACAAGATTCTGCACGGGCTGGACCTCTACTTCGCGGTGGCGATGCCAGAAGTCTTCCGGTTGGTTCACCCCGTCGGAACGGTTCTCGGCCGGGCCGAATACGGTAACCATCTCATGGTCTATCAAAACTGTGCTGTGGGCGCGAACGAGCACAATGTCTATCCAAAGTTCAGTGACGGCACGATTCTCTATGCGCGCACCAGCATTCTGGGGTCGTGCAAAGTGGGCGACAATGTCGTGTTCGGCGCCAATACGTTCTTGCTGAATTCGACAGTTCCCTCGAACTCTGTGGTCGTGGGGCAGTACCCCACGCATCGCGTCCTGCCGAACGATCAGACCGTTCTTGCCCGGGCTTTCGACCCACCGACGGAGCCCGGATGATCGGAACCCAACGCGTTCTGGGGCTCGTCACCGCACGGGGCGGCTCCAAAGGCCTCCCCGGGAAGAACATCAAGAACCTGTGCGGCAAGCCGTTGATTGCCTGGACGATCGACGCCGCGATGAAGTCTCGATACCTCGACGCCGTTATCGTCAGTACCGACAGCGAAGAGATTGCCGACGTTGCGCGTGCCTCAGGAGCATCGGTACCGTTCCTGCGCCCTGCCGAGCTGTCGTCAGACCAGGCGAGTTCCGTTGACGTCGTTGAGCACGCGTTGAACTACCTGAAGTCGCAGAAGCTGCACTTCGACCTGCTCGTGCTGTTAGAGCCCACTTCCCCGCTGCGAGACACGGGCGACATCGACACCGGAATCGAACGACTGGTCGAGAGCGGCGCAGATTCGATCGTCAGCGTCTGTCGCGCCGAGACGGAGCACCCAGCATTCATGTTCCGACAGAGCGAAGAAGGACGCCTTGAATCGGCCATGCCGGGAGGTTTTCGAGCGCTGCGACGCCAGGATCTCGAGCCGATGTTCTTCCTCGAAGGAACACTCTACGCATCTCGCATCGACCCCCTCTTAGCGACCCGCTCATTCTGCCAACCCAACACCGTCGCCCTCGAAGTGCCTAAGTGGAAGGCGGCCGAGATCGACGACATCGTCGATTTCATGCTCGTCGAGGCAATCATTAAGCATCGTGGTCTCGACAAAGGATCTGCACCGTGAACTACAAAGATCGTCTTCTTAAAGTCATCCCTGGCGGGGCCCACACCTACTCGCGCGGCTACGATCAATACCCTTCCAATGCCCCGCAGATTCTCGTGCGGGGAGAGGGCCCATATGTCTTCGACCCCGACGGCAATCGGTTCCTCGACTACGGGATGGCGCTGCGGGCGGTCAACCTGGGCTATGCCGAGGAGGAGATCGATAGGGCCGCGTTCGCCCAGATCCGAAACGGAAACAACCTGACGCGCCCTTCGATGATCGAACTCGAGGCCGCCGAATTGCTCGTAAGCCTGATCGACTCCGTTGACATGGTGAAGTTCACCAAGAACGGTTCGACGTCGGTGTCCGCCGCGGTCAAGCTCGCCCGCGCATTCACTGGGCGAGAGGTGGTGGCCCGATGCGCCGAGCAGCCGTTCTTTTCCTACGATGACTGGTTTATCGCCTCGACTCCGATTCCGAAGGGAATCCCCAAGTCTGCGATCGCGCAGACGCTGACTTTTCGATTCAACGACATTTCCTCGCTTCAGACTCTGGTCGATCAGAACCCTGGTCAGCTTGCATGCGTGGTCCTCGAACCTGCTGCGACCGAGCCACCCGCGCACGGCTACCTGCAAGCCGTGCGCGGCCTCTGCGACCGTCACGGCATCGTCTTGATCCTCGACGAAATGATCACCGGTTTCCGGTGGCACATGAAGGGCGCTCAGCACCTCTACGGCGTGAAGCCCGACATCTGCACCTTTGGAAAAGCGATGGCCAACGGCTTCTCGGTGTCATGTGTCGCCGGCCGCCGCGAAATCATGGAGCTCGGATCAATCGAGTTCGAAGGGCGCGAACGCGTCTTCCTTCTCTCCACGACGCATGGTGCGGAAATGAGCGGGCTCGGCGCTTTCGTGGCCACAGTTCAACTGATGCAGCGCGAGAAGGTGGTCGAGCATCTGTGGAGCTACGGTCAGAAGTTGATCGACCTGATGAACAAGGCCGCGGCGAACCACGGCGTCAGCGCAACTTTCAAGGCCGGCGGGATTCCGTGTTCGCCCTGGTACGCGACACTCGATGCCCAGGGTCAACCGTCTTTGGCTCTGAGGACGCTCTTCTCGCAAGAGATGATCCGCAACGGCATCCTGATGCCGTGGCTCGCCCTTTCCTGGCGCCATGGCGAGGCCGAGTTGGCGGCGACCGAACGCGCTCTCGACGCCAGCCTGGCCGTCTACCGAAAGGCGGTCGACGAAGGTAGCGACCGCTACCTGGTTGGGCCGGCGATCAAGCCCGTCTTCCGCAAGTTCAACTAGCGGCTCAGCGGCCTGGCGGGCACACCGACGACAGTCAGGTTCGCCCCGACGTTCCGGTTCACGACTGCTCCCGCCCCCACCTTGCAGCGCTCGCCGACTTCGATGCCTGGCAGCACGCAGGCGCAAAGTCCCACGTGGGCGAAAGTCCCCACGCGTGCCCTGCCACCCAAGGTGGCATTCGGAGACAAGTGGGCGAAGTCTGCGACCTGGCACTCGTGCTCGATGATCGCGCCGGTATTCACGATGACGCCCTCACCGACACGGGCCTCAGGATTCACAGCCGCAAGAGCCATGATTGTCGTGCCCTGTCCGATTGACGCAGAGGCGGCCACGACCGCGCGCGGGTGGATGAGTGGAGGACACACCACGCCCAGCGCTCGACATGTTTCGAAGTTCGCCGCGCGCGCCGCGTTGTCACCGATTCCAAGCGCGACGACGACGTCGCCGGATTTTCCTTCTAGCCACGCCCCAGCCCCGAGAACCGGCGCACCAAGGACGATCTGGCCGACGGGCATCCGATCATCGACGAAGCCTATCAACTCGTAGCCGAGGCAGATTGCGAGGTCCGCCACCACCTTGGCGTGGCCACCAGCACCGTACACAACGAGGCGCTTGCGGGAATCGCTCATCGCCTCAGGCCGTCCGCTTTCCCGACGGCTTTGGCTTACGACGGTCAACGACTTCGCGAATGGCCGCCGACAGGTTGGCTGCCGTCACATCAGGAGCCAGATCGTCGCGCTCAGCAGTGTCGGGGTCGAAGATTGCCTGCACGCTGTACTTGGTCTTCATCAGGTGCTTGTAGACCCGAACGCGTCGAGGGTCGGGCTTGAGCTCGCCGAGCGCGATTCTCGAAAGAGCATCGCGGCACTCCTCGACGGTTTGAACGCGTACAACCCCCGGAGCCTTTGCGTACCAGGGCGCGCCGAAGATCAACGCAGGCACCCCCATCTCAATCGCTTCAAAGCCCGTGGTGCCGGTTGCGGTCGCCACCGCGCGGGCGTGCGAGACCAGGTGGGCACTGTTCGTTTCCAGCTTCACGATAGTGACGTTGGGAATCGCGGCCAGTTGCTCGTAGTGACGGACGCTTCGGCCGCGCGACGAAAGCGTCCAGAGGATCTGGGCGGGATGTTCCTTCACATAGAGGCCCCAGCCTGCCGGCAAGGCTGCCGCAACGGTATGGGCGAGGTTCACCTGCTCACTGAAGTGACCCGCCAGCGGGACCGTTGTGCTCTCGGGCTGCATCGGCAGGGGGAAATAGACGTACGGCGCGTCGAGATCCGCCGGCGAGGCGAGCAAGTCGTAGCTCTTGAGCAGTTCTCGACCCGCGAGGCGATTTCGGAACTTGGTCCAACGCACCTCGAAGTGGCGCGGAGTCTCGTTGCCGAAGAACAACAGACCCATCGGCGGTGTGCGCCCGAATTGACGCCAGCCAACCAAGAGCCTGGCTGCGCCGAGGAGTGAGGCTTTGCGGCGAATTCGGGTCAGGTTGTTGATTCGCTCGTTGTTGCCCAGGTTGAGCTTGTCTCTACCGATGTCGACAACAGGCTCGTCGCCGGAAACGAGACCATCGATCTCCTCAGCCGTTGGCCCCGGAATGTCGTCAATGGAGCCCTTGAGGATGACGCGCTGCTCGAGTTCGCTGTAGCCGATGATCGCAATGGTTCGACCGTCAGCTCGGCACAGGTCATAGAGAACGTTGTCCCAGCCATGGTGGGGGTTGTCCGTGAAGATCACGACGTCTGGGTTGAACCGTTCGAGTTGGGTGCGCCAGACCCCGACATGCTGGATGTAGATGGAGTGGAGGTCGTGAATCGATCGCTTGGCCGCATTGCTGCGATCGAAGCAGTGAAGCGCGACCGATTCGGTGCCCGCGAGCTTCTCGATGTCCTGAAGACGAGCCGGGGCGGAGCCTTCGAAAAGCGGCGATCGCGTCGACAGTGCATGGGCGTTCGTCACGTGCGGTACGCCGGGAGCCAGCACCTCGTACTGTTCGGGTCGCGGACGATCGCTGGTCGTGAAGAAGACGACCTCAATTCCGACCTTCTTCAGCTCCGGCAGAAGCTGAAGGCGCGCACCGGGAAGGTGAATCAGAAAAGCTCGTTTCATCGCTGATGTCGCAGCCATCGCTGGCCGCGGGATAAAGCACGCGGAAGATCTCGTCGCAATCTAGCCGGGTGTCCAACGGCAGAAGTTCTGCAGCAGCAGATGTCCCAGGACATCGGACTTCTCGGGGTGGAACTGGCACCCGAACAGATTGTCCCGGGCGACAGCGGCCGGGAAATCTTCCCCGTACGTCGCAGTGGCGGCCACGTGCGCAGGGGCGGCGCACTGAAGGAAGAAGGAGTGGACGAAGTAGAGGTGGGCCGGACGAGGGAGCCCGTTGAAGAGCGGGTGCGAACCGGCCTCGACGGGCGACCACCCGATGTGCGGCAGCTTGTGGGCACTGCCGGCTGGAAGAACGATCTTCCGACAGACGCCGGGAATCCAGCCCAGTCCGGGGTGGGGCTGAAACTCGAGGCCTTCTGTCGCGAGGATCTGCATGCCCACGCAAACGCCCAGAAAGGGAGTCCCGCCCTTCACCTTTTTGGTCAGGGCCGGAAGGGCCCCGGATGCATCGAGCATTCGCGCGCACTCGGCGAAAGCGCCGACGCCCGGAAGCACGACCCGGTCGGCCTGCTCGATCACTGACGGGTCGCCCGACAGCACGACCTTCTGATCGTCGCGGGCAGCCCTCTTCAGAGCATTGAACATCGACCGGACGTTGCCCGATCCGTAGTCGACGATGACCACTTGCAACGCCACGCCCTACCCCCTCCTTTCGGTCGCGACGAGGCGGGCTGCGGTGGCGATTGCGGCCACTCCGATGTTGGCGAAATGGGCAGTTGCGTATTGCCGGGAGGCTTCGTCCGTCTGGCTGTCCTTCTCGTCTCGGAAGGCGCGCCTGACCTCGACTGCGAGCTCGTGTGCCGAACGAACGTGGCGCGTACAACCGCGCTCGATGAACTCGACGTGGGTCGAGGATCCACTGGAAGCCTGGACGGTGATCACGGGAACCCGAGCCACCATCGCTTCGAGCGCAGCTGCCGATGCAATGGTCACCATCGCCTTCGCGCCTTCGAGGAAGTCGAAAATGTCTGCGGACGCATCGAAAGGCACAACCTCCACCCGGGAACCGGCGCCCCGTTGATTGGCCGCGCTGTAGAGCGCCACCTTGTCTTTGCGGTGAAGCTTTACCACCCAGTGAACCTCTGGCGCGTCCGCTGCGGCTTCATACAACATGTCGATGAAGGCCTCGTGCTGCGAGAGGCTGATCTGGTCGCCCGGGCCCGAGGTCGCCACCAGGATCTTCGGGTGGTCGCTGCGGCTGCGGCGCGTCTTCCCCAGCTCCACGTCGAGACGCGGAGAGCCGACGACAGCGATCTGCTCGTTGCGCATTCCGCACGCCAGCAAGGCTTCGCGGCTGTGCTCGCCCCACGCGCAGAATGTGTCCACCCCGAGCTCGTCCCAGATGGGGTCGTTTACGAAGATGGTTCCGTGCTCGACCGCGGCACTCGAGATGCGATTGGCGACCGCGAGCCTCCACGCAAGGCGCCCTTCCATCGTGTACGGGTTGGCGGCGATCACCAGCGACGGCCGCGCGGCCTCGAACACCGACTGGATTCCCTGCGCCATCCGGAACAGGTCGGGCGCATTCACACGCAACACGCGCAGCGCGGTTCGCTTCATCACATCGAGTTCCAACGCGTCGAAGCCGGCCGGTCGAACCTCGCGCATTGCGGCAGCGGCCCGACGAACGAGCAGCGCCGACCCCACACCCAACCCAACGGGGTTCGCGGCTGCGCAGTGGTACAAGTCCACTGACGCGAAGCCTGCCTGGTCGACCAGAGCCGCCATCTTCTGGTCGCAAACAGCGAACAACACCGACTTCGCGTGCGAAGCCTCGAGCTCCTTCGCGATCGGAACAACGTGCAGCAGGTGGTCGGGCGAACGGACCACCGCCAGCACCACGTTGGCCTCTGTCGGCAGCGGCGGCCCACGCCAGCCTCCCCACTGGTGCTTCACCTGGCGCCGCGCGAGCCAGCCCGCGACCTTCAAGTCGTCCATCGCCCGCCGCCATCGCGGCGCAGTCACTGCAGTGGGCGCCCCCGGCAGAATTCGGAGAACGCTGGCAACACCCGCCGCGAAGTCACCCGACCCAATCGAGACGGCGCCCGACGGAAAGCGTTGCGTGAGCCCTCGTGCCACCGTCACGAACTCCAGCGCCCGGCCCAGGTGGAGGTTCAGCTCGGCGCGCAACGCATCCAGCGGATCTAGCGCTGAGCCGCAGACATCGACGGTTCCCACCTTCGTGCGCAGCACCGACAACCATCCGTTTGCTCGCCGCTGAAAGGTGATCGGGTCGGCCACGCCGACCTCTTTTCCAAAGCGCGAGAGATCGACGGGCGTCGGCGTCATCGCGGCACCAGCACCGCGCGCTGAAAAGTCGCGTGGCCCTCGGGGAAGATCCGGCGCTTCGCCGATGCCGGCAGCAGCTGCTCGACCAGCGCAAACGCGTGGTGCAGCCGCGGCCGATAGAAGCTCATCCGGTGCCGAAACGCGCTCGGAGCAAACGAAAGAAGCACCACATCCGACAGGCTCAAGTCGCGCCCTCCCGACTCTTCGTGGGCCTCGACCTCGAAACCACAACGCCGCGCCAGCGACTCCAGGGAAGCGAGCGTGAAGAGGCTGACATTCAGCGCGCTGCTCAGGTGCGAATGGCGGCGCCCTACCTGCTCGAAGCTCACTGAGCCGATGTTGGGGGTCACGACGTACAGGCAGCCATCGGGCTCGAGACGCTTGCGGCACGCGCCCAACAGGCCGCCCGGATCCGCGCTGTGCTCGAGCACGCAGATCAGCGTCACGACGTCGAAGCGATCCTTCGATGGCCGCTGCTCGACAGTTCCCACCTCGACGTCGAGGCCTCGAGCGCGGGCAACTTCGACAGCGGCCACGTGGGGGTCGATTCCCTTCACAGAGTATCGGTGTCGTGCCGCAAGCAGAAAGGCTCCCGTGCCGCAGCCGACGTCGAGAAGCCGTGCGCCCTGCCGTTTCGGAATCAGCCGTTCCATCGCGGCCAGCTCGTCGACGTTCGGGGCTTCCGCCGCGCTCTGCAGAAACGGCCAGCTCTGCGACGCGTGGTTCTGCATCCACGCCAATGCATCGTTCGTCGGCACGGGCTGCGCGTAGACGGTTCCGTCGGCAGGACACTGCGCGAACCGCAGCCCCTGCGGGCTCACGAGGGTCGCAACGTGCCCTTCGCCACAGCAGGGGCAGTGGTTCGGCCGCAACCACCCGGGGCTCGCGAGCGCCTCTTGCTCGGCCGCGGCGCGCTGCCGGTGGTACTCGCGCTTCAGGCGTATGCCCCGGCCCCCTCGCCCTGTCACCACGTTGACGAGGCTGCGAAGAACCGGTGCAGCCTCGGTGCCCATCGACGGTTATCGGGCCGAAGCCGAGAGCACCGCGTTCGTCAGTTGCTCAGCCAGAAACATGCTGGGCCGGCCCGATTCGAGAGATGCGCCCGCGGGTGCCTTCTTGCTTTCGATCATCTCGAGGAAGGTCCGCGCCTGGGAATGCAGCCCTGCCTTGAAGCTCGCATCGATCGGATCCGGCTCGAGAACGCGCTCTTCCTTCGTTCCGCGCTGGGTGACCTTGCAGGTCTCCAGCGGCGCGAAAAGGTACCGGCGGTCTTTGCTGGTGACCTCGACCCGCCAACGGCCCGGCGAATCCCAGGTCGAACGGAAAGATGCGATGGCGCCGCGCTCAGACACCCCTTGTAGGGCCATCACCCAACGAAAAGATTCACCGCCGAGGTCCCGCGCCACCACCTGGGGGTTGGCGATCGGCCCCGAGAACCAGGTGAGCAGGTCGATGCCGTGAATCGAGTTGCCGAAGATCATCCGCTCGACCTGGTGTCGCGTGTGCCCGGTGTTCAGCAGGTGCTGCGGGTCTTCCGTCCAGTCGATGAAGACGCCTGTCACCTTGTCGACGCCGCCCATGTCCTCGATCGCCTTCTTTACGACCGAGTAGTGGCGGCGGTTGAACGCCACCATCACTGCCGAGTTGTGCTTCTTCGCGAGGTCACAGAGCTCTTCGTGCTCGGCCAGCGACGTGCCGGGCGGCTTCTCGAGCATCGAAGGAATGCCGCTGGCGATGATCTCTTTCGCGGCAGGAAAGATTCCGTCGACCGACGCGGTGCAGAGAATCCCGTCGGGCTTCTCGCGGGCGATCAGCTCGCCGATCGTCACGTAGGTGCGCGCGATCTTCCCTTCCTCTGTCGCTTTCTTGCGGCCCGCCTCGCTGCGGTTGCACGCGCCGACGATGTCGACGTCCAGCGCGCGCAACACGTCCAGGTGCTTCGGAGCGAACTTCCCGTATCCGACCAGTGCGACTTTCTTCATGTAATCGGCAGCCACTTCGCGCGGCTCTCCTTCGAGGTCAACGGCAGTTGAACCGGGCGGTTGCCATCGGCTCCAGACAGGTAGGCGGCGACAAGGACTTCCACCGCCGCACGACCGTGGCTCGCGTCACAGTCCATCGTTCCACCGCCCAAGAGCTCGTCGAGCACGCCGCGGATGCTGGGGGCCATGTCGGGGTACTTCGCTGCGCTCTCGGGCACCACGCCTTTGCGGAACACTGCGGGCCGGCCGGGGCCAGGAATGACGGACAAGTCGCGCTCGATCACGTCGATGCTTCCCGACCGTTCGTCGACGTAGACGCGCGCCGCAGTGAGGTCGAGCTCGAGCGACACGGGCCCAGCGCCGTCTTCGACCTGGGTGACGACCACGCGCAGCGCCTTGCCCATCTCCATCACCACCATCCCGCCCGGATCGATGAACTGCTCGCCGCGCGGGTTCTTCTTGATGGGCGCGTCGATCCAACCGGAGACGCGTTCGACGTCGCGGCCGGTGAGGAATCTCGCGAGGTCGATTGAGTGAATGCCGTTGCAGCCGAGGCCAATGCCCTGGCGCTGCATCCAGAACGCGCGGGGCTCACCCCAACGACCGGAAGCAATCTGTTCGCGCAGCCAGCGATACAACACGGCGTGGCGGCACGACTGATCGACGGCGACCCGGGTGCCCGTGCGCTCGGCGACCTTCATCACCTCGTCGCACTCTTCCAGCGAGCAGGCGAAGGGCTTTTCGACCATCAGGAACCGCGCACCGGCGTTCATCGCGTCGATGGCGAGCTTCGCGTGCGACGGGCCGTTGGTGACGATGCACACCACTTCGGGCGCGCCGTTCGCGAACAACGCCTCCGCGCTCTTCAGCTTTGCGACGCTGGCCGGAATGTCGGGCCAGGCGAGCGCTTCGTCGCGGCTGTCGACGATCGCCTTGAGTTCGATGCCCGGCATCGTCATCAGAACGCTGGCGACGCGCTTGCCGTGGGGGCCGAGGCCGATGAGTGCTGCAGTCTTGGGAGCAGTGGTGGTGGTCACGAGGGGGCGGACCCTATTTCGTTCATTCTTCCGCGACCAGATTGAATCCTGACCCACCTGCCGAGCACCCACTGGCGTGGCGGAATGCCCCGCCCTTAACCGTGCCTTGCCTCTCGAAAGCAGCAGCCGTTAGAAGGGTCGCCCAATGAGTGAGACGAAGAATCAGGTGCTTCATGGCCTTCCCGAAAAGGTCATTTTCTGCAGCCGCTGCGTGATGTCGAACCAGCGCCCCTCGACCTCGGTCGAGTTCGTGAAGTCCTCCAGCAAGATTGAGACGGTGTCCTTCGGCGACAACGGCATCTGCGACGCCTGCAAATTCGGCCTCGAGGTGAAGCCGAAGATCGACTGGGCGGCCCGTGAACAGAAGCTGGTGACCCTGCTCGACAAGCACCGCCGCAGCGACGGCCGGTTCGACGTGGTGGTGCCCGGCAGCGGCGGCAAAGACAGCGCGTACGTGTCGCACGTCCTGAAGCACAAGTACGGCATGAACCCGCTGACGGTGACGTGGGCGCCTCACATCTACACGGACATCGGCTGGAAGAACTTCCAGGCCTGGCTGCGCAAGGGCGGCTTCGACAACATCCTCTACACGCCGAACCCGAAGGTTCACGCCACGATGACGCGGCTGGCCTTCCTGAACCTGCTCAACCCGTTTCAGCCGTTCATCATCGGCCAGAAGGTGCTCGCTCCGCGCATCGCGCTGCAGAACGACGTGCAGCTGATCATGTACGGAGAAAACCAGGCCGAGTACCACAACAAGATTTCGGAGACCGAGTCGCCGCTGATGAGCCCGAAGCACTACACCAGCCAGCCCGGGCAGAAGTTCTTCTACGGCGGCGTGCACCAGGACGAGCTCGGGAAGTACGGCATCACCCCGAACGATCTCATCCCCTACCTGCCGACCCCTGTGGCCGAGGCAGAGAAGGGCCGCCTCGAGATCCACTACATGAGCTACTACCATCGGTGGGCGCCGCAGGAAAACTACTACTACTCGGTCGAGAACTGCGGCTTCGAGCCCAACCCCGAAAGGTCGGAAGGCACGTACTCGCGCTACGCCAGCCTCGACGACCGCTGCGACGGCTTCCACTACTACACGATGTTCATCAAGTTCGGGCAGGGCCGGGCGATGAACGACGCTGCGCACGAGATCCGCGACGGCCACATCAGCCGCGAAGAGGCAGTGGCGCTGATGCACAAGTTCGATGGCGAGTTCCCGAAGAAGTACTTCCCCGACTTCCTCGAGTTCACCGGCATCACCGAGAAGGAATTCTGGGAAGCGATCGACAAGAACCGGTCGCCCCACCTCTGGGACAAGAAAGACGGCGAGTGGGTGTTGAAGCACCGGGTTCAGTAGTGACCCGGCGGCTGATCGCCCGCCTCGACGTGAAGGGCGACAACGTCGTCCGCGGGATGCACCTTGAAGGGCTCCGCATCGTTGGTCAGCCGGAAGAGCTGGCCGCGCGCTATGCCGAAGCGGGCATCGACGAGATCGTCTTCATCGACACGGTCGCGTCGCTGTACGGCAGAAACAGCATGCTGCCCGTGGTTGAACGCACGGCCGAACGGGTCTTCATCCCGATGACGGTGGGTGGTGGCATTCGCACGGTCGAGAACGTGCGCGACATGCTTCGCGCCGGTGCCGACAAGGTGATGCTGAACTCGGGCGCGGTGCGGAACCCGCAGGTGATCACCGACATCGCCACGCGCTTCGGCAGCCAGTGCGTGGTCATCTCGATCGAAGTCGTGCGGTCGGCTCCGAACAAGTGGGCGGTGATGATCGAGAACGGGCGCGAGACGACCGGCCTCGACGCGCTCGAGTGGGCGAAGAAGGTTCATTCTCTCGGCGCGGGAGAGATCCTCATCACCTCGATCGACGCCGACGGAATGCGGAAGGGCTGCGACCTCGAGCTGACGCGGACCATCGCCGAAGCGGTCCCGATTCCCGTCATCGCAAGCGGCGGGCCGGGAAAGGTCGAGCACGTTGTGTCGGCGTTTCAGCAGGGGAAAGCGGACGCAGTGGCGCTCGGCACCCTGCTCCACTTCAAGCTTTCCGATGTTCGATCGATCAAGCAGGGGCTCTTGGCCGCGGGAATTCCGGTGCGGCCTGACGCGCGAAGTTAGCGCTTCACCAGAACCGCTCCCGCACCGGTCGAGAGAACTTCCAGCAGGCTGTCTCCGCCCGAGCCTCGAAGCGCCTTGCGAACGATTCGTCCTGCTCGCGTCGCATGCACCTTGAACGCCCTGACATCGAAGTTCAGGTCGGACGCCATCTGCCGAAACTGCTCGTGCGTGATCGCGTTGAGATCGCGATACCTGCGCACATCCGCGACCCTTTTCGGGTCCCCTTTCAGGCCCGGGTAGTACTCAAGGAGCTCGGGCCGTCGCCGTGACTCCGCTTTCAGCGTCCGGACGATCGAATCCTCAGAGAAAAGCAGGTTCGCCCAGGGAAGCTTGATCCCGTGCTTGAGGTGCAGACCCCACTTGCTGCGGATCGACGAGAAAATGGGAATGACGAGCTCGCCCCCCGGCGCGAGCGCACGATGAAGCTCAGCCATCGCCTTCTTCGGGTCGGCGAAGTGCTCGAATACGTTGTCAGCGACGATCAGATCGAAGCTTCCGTCCTTGAAGGCCAGCTGGTGCGCGTCCATCAGCCCAAAAGAGATGGGCAGGTCGCCGTTGCCACGCACTTCGGTCAGCCGGGCGGCCAGGCGCCTGCCGAACTCGATGTGGTCCTGCCGTAGATCGACGCCGACAACGCTCTTCGCGCCGAGCGTCGCCAGGTAGCAGCAGATGCCGCCATGACCGCAGCCGATCTCGAGAACCCGCTTGCCCCAGACGGGTGGCATCTCGCGGGCCAGAGGGCTGCCGAACCAGACCCCGTTGAGAAACTGCTCTTCGGTGTAGCGCCGGTTGTACTCGTCACTCTCTGGATCTGCTTCGAATCGCTGCGTCATCGCGCGGGTCGGGTCGGGCCAGACTTTCACCAACTGCTGAAGCAGCGTTGCTCCGAGCTTGCTCATCGCGTCTCCGACATTCCAAAAAGGAACTGGGCGAACTTCCAGTCGAGCTCGTCGTTGATGTCGACGCTGCGCTCGCGTGGCATCACGTACGCACGCGAGTCGTTGCCGAGAATCGTTCCGCCTTCGATCGTGCGCACCCGCGACACGTACACCGAACAGTTGCGCACGTAGAGGTCCGAGAGCTCGTGCGCCGCCATGCGGCCCCGTTCCTCTTCGACGTAGGCGATGAGCTTGTCGCCCTCGAGCCGCTTCATCTTCACGGGGTGCACTGCGTGATCGAGCTTCATCACGCTCACCGCGGAGTCTGCCGCCGCAGCGCCCTCGAGCACGTGCACCGTGCGATCGATGTCGTCGGAGGTCGTGAACGGCGAGCTCGGCTGCACGATCGCGATCGCATCGAAGCCCGTCTGGCCCCGTTGCGCGAGCTCCGCCAGCGCGTGCCGTACGAACTCGATCGCCAGCGCCGTGTCAGTCGCCAGCGCAGCTGGCCGGTTCAACCCAATCACTGCGGGATACTTTTCGGCTGCGATCGCGAGCGCTTCGTCACTGTCCGTCGACAGCACCACGGCACCCAACGTCTTGGCACCCAGCGCCGCTTCCAGCGACCAGGCCACCAGCGGCTTGCCGCCCAACAACCGCAAGTTCTTGCCCGGCACACGCTTACTCCCTGCCCGCGCCGGCACGATGCCCAGCACCTTCATCGGCTCACCCTCGCTAGCGCCGCCTGGACCTTGCCGGCCAGGAACAGCTCAGTCTTCTCGAACGACTCGTAGGTGTTCCCGCCGATGTGCGGCACCACCAGCACGTTCTCGTGGCCCCGCGCGTACGCCACCACCGGATGCCGCCCGTCGACGTCTGGCTCCCCCGACAGCACGTCCAGCGCCGCGCCCGCCAGATGCCCCGCTTCGAGAGCTGCCAGCAGCGCCGCCTCGTCCACCACTCCGCCCCTCGCCGTGTTCACCAGCCACGTCCCTGGCTTCATCGCCGCAAGCTCGGCTCTCCCGAGCAGGTGATGGGTGGCCGGGCTGTAGCTGACGTGGATGCTGACGACGTCGCTGCGGCCCAACAGCTCCGACAATGACTCGACCCGCTCGATCCCACCCGGGAAATCCGGACGCGGGTCGTAGGCAATCACCTTCATTCCGAAGACCTGGAAGTAGCCCGCGGTGATCGTGCCGAGCCGGCCTGCGCCCACCAGACCAACTGTTTTGCCGTAGAGCTCGTTTCCACGAAACAGGTCGCGTTTCCAGTGCCCGTGGCGAACCGAGTCGCGCGCCGCAGGAATGTGCCGCATCAGTGCGAGCACGAGGCCTACGGTCAGCTCGGCCGTCGCTCGGACTTCGCGCAGAAACGCAGTCTCGCCTTTGAGGCACACCACTTCGATGCCTCGCGCGCGGCAGGCCTCGACGTCGATGTGATCGATGCCCGTCACGGGGGTCGCGAGCACGCGGCAACGCGTGGCATTCTCGAGCAGCGCCGCGTCGATGCGATGCGCCAGGCGGAACCAAACCGCGTCGTAGTCTCGAAGTGCCGCCGGCCAGTCTTCTCGCGCGGTCTGCTGGGCCACTACTTCCGCCCAGGCGCCCAGTTGCGCCAGCGCCCGAGGGCTGAAGTCGCCGGGCTCGGCAATCAGGATCCGCGGCCGGGCCATCGCGTCACCGATCGGACGTCGCGAAAGCCAGCCGCTTCTGCACGTACGGCTTCAACGTCGACACCGACTCTGCAATCCGAGCCGAGACAAAGCCGTCGCCGTACAGCGTGCTCGGAGCGAACTTCCCATGCGCCAGCTGCGCCCGAATCGCCGACGAAATCGAAGCCTGATCCGGAGCCACCTGCGTCACGTGAACGTCGCGCTCGCGGCACTCCTGCCGGTTGCCGACGAGAACAACCGGCGTCCCGAGGAAGCCCGCGTCACGCACGAAGCTCGACGAGTTCCCGATCGCGCAAGAGCAGGCGGCCAGCACCTTGAGGTAGCTCTCCGGAGTGAGGTTGGTGATCGTGCGCAGCGGCAGGTCCTTCTTCAGCACCCGGTACGCGCGAATCGTCTTGCTGATGTGATCGGCGCCCGCGTCGATGTTCGGCCACAGAAGCACCGTCGGTACGTTGACGTGATCGATCGCCACCATCAGCTCTTCCATCTGGCGCGACTCGCCACCGAACTCCGTCGTCACCGGATGGAAGACGACGAGCAAGAATGGCTTGCTGACATCGATCTTCACGCCAGCGCCACGGCCGTTCACGACCTGGTCATCGAGGCCGGGAACCAAGGTGCGCGCGATGTCACTCGACGGGCAGCCGACCCCCAGAATCGAGTCGGGCCGTTCACCCATGCGAACCAGGTAGTCCGCGGCGCGCTTCGTCGCCGGGTAATGGAACTGGGACAGCTTGGTGATGCAATGACGGGCACTCTCGTCGATCGAGCCGCTGACTTCGCCGCCCTGCAGGTGAACGATGCAGAGGTTCATGTACGCCGCAGCGAGCGCCGCCGACAGCGCCTCGTAGCGATCCCCGATGATCAACACCACGTCAGGCTTGAGCCGCTGAAACTCACTGGCGAACTCCACCACGCCGAAGCCAACCGACTTCGCCATCGTCGCGGGAGTGCTGCCTTCGAGCTCAGTGTAGATCTGCCCGTCGACGTTAAAGCCATCCGCCTGCACAACCTTCACGGGCGAGTCGAACCGTTCGAGCACCATCGTACCGGCCGCGATGATCTGCAGCTGGAGCTCGGGTCGCTCGCGAATCTCCGTCATCACCGGCTTCAGCCGGCCGTAGTTCGCACGGTCGACCAGCACCACACACACCTTCCTGCGCGGGTTACTCAAGATCGTCCTCCGACAGCAGCGCGTCGGCTGCGACAGCACGCTTGAGCTTGCGGCCCAGCGTGTCCTTCAGTTTCGCGGCGGGAATCCCAGTGCCGGGCTTCTTCAGCGCCACGTCCGCCTCGCTCAGCTTCGTCCCCGGCTGCATCGCTCGCGCTGCCACCAGGCTCTTTCCGAACATGCGCTTCAGGTCCCCCATCGACTCGGCGATCGCGTCCTTGTCGACCGGATTGGCGTTCGCCTTCTCGATAAAGCGGATGCCGTCGACCAATTGCTTCAGCTCGGCCGACGTCACCGACGACGTCACGTCCGGCCCGAAGCTCTCGCGAGACAGCACGATGTGAACCTCGAGCACGTCGCAGCCCAGCGCTGCAGCAGCCAGGCCCGCGTAGATGGTTCCCGAATGGTCCGACAGGCCAACCGGGGTGCCGTACCGGGTTCGCAGCTGGGCGATCACGTTGAGGCCCAGCTTCTCGGGCGGGCACGGGTAGCTGGTGGTGCACTGCAGCACCGCGCAGTTCCCCTTCCCCACTGTCTCGACGGCCGCGTCCATCTCAGACCAGGCCGACATGCCACTCGACAGAATCACGGGCTTCCCCGTCGCGCGCAGCTTCTCGAGCATCGGAAGGTTGTTCACTTCGCCGGCGCCGACCTTCCAGGCGGGGACGCCGACCCGGGTCAGCAGCTCGACGGCCTGCATCGAAAACGGGCTCGACAGAAACTCAAGGCCCTTCTCGGCGCAGTGCTCGCGAAGCCCGGCCCACTGGGCTTCCGTGAACTCCATTCGCTGCCAGTACTCGTAGCGGCTCGCGTCCTGCTTGCTGAACTTCACCCGAAACGGCTCGCCTGGCGTCGACTCTGCCGCAGCGAGGTGGGTCTGAAACTTCACCGCGTTGGCGCCCGAGCGTGCTGCCGCATCGATGTACGCGTGGGCCGTGCCCAGCGAGCCGTCGTGTGCCTGCGCGACCTCGGCGACCACGAAGCACGGCGCCTCGGGGCCAATCGCGTGGGCGCCGATCTTCATCGCAGCACCTGCGTCACCGTCACATCCAGGCCCTGCTCGATGGTGTGGGTCGGCACATAGCCGAGCTTCGTCTGGGCACGGGAGATGTCCGCCTGCGAGTCGCGAATGTCGCCCGAACGGAAGCCGCTGAGCTTCGGCTGCAGCGAGGCCACCGAAGGCACCTTCTTCGCCACCCGCGCGCGCAGCTGCTCGTAGAGCTCGAGCAGCGTGGTCCGGCCGCCGACAGAGACGTTGTAGACGCTGTCCGTCACGCCTTCGCCTTCG
>Ga0105048_10002708_pt1 | contig 28830 bp, 20 predicted proteins | sample MAT05_FD_78382 | JGI IMG/M metagenome (GOLD analysis project Ga0105048, IMG submission 78382) | Freshwater microbial communities from Lake Fryxell liftoff mats and glacier meltwater in Antarctica - MAT-05 | ecosystem: Environmental > Aquatic > Freshwater > Ice > Liftoff microbial mat | place... | reverse complement strand
TCGCAATAGGCTTGATCCAGCCCAGCTTCTATCGGCATCTAAACCAACAACTCGCTCACAACTCGACATGGCTCGACACCCGTTAATTTAGAATCGAGCCCCTGAAACTTATAACTAAAGCGTGTGTGATCGATTCCCAATTGGTGCAGAAGCGTCGCGTGCAAATCATGCACCGAGACCCGATTCTCGACTGCGTGATAACCCAATTCGTCTGTCGCCCCGTAACTGAAGCCTGGCTTGAATCCACCACCCGCTACCCACATCGAAAAGCCTGCTAAGTGATGATCTCGACCGTTTCCTTGTGCCATTGGCGTCCTACCGAATTCCGAACCGAACACCACGATCGTATCTTTGAGCATGTCCCGTTGTTTTAGATCCAAAAGCAATGCGGTAGCCCCGCGATCGACTTCGGCTGCGGTTCCTGCGATGTGGTCTTTGATACTACCGTGATGGTCCCAGTCGCGATGATAGAGTTGAATGAACCCTACGCCCCGCTCTGCCAATCGGCGAGCAAGCAAACAATTCGAGGCAAAACTGCCATCCCCACCCTTGGTACCATACATCTCCAAAACGTGCGCAGGCTCGTTGCTGATGTCCATCAAATCGGGAACACTCGACTGCATTTGAAACGCCATTTCGTATTGGCTGATCCGCGTCTCAATTTCAGGGTCCCGGATTCGTTCCGCCTCAAGCCGATTGAGGGCCGAAACGGCATCGACCAAATCTCGCTGCTGTGCCGCAGATACTCCCCTTGGTCGATCTACATACAGGACAGGACTCCCAGTACTCCTGAATTCGACTCCTTGGAATCGACTGGGCAAAAAACCGGAATGCCACTGACGAGCCGCGATGGGTTGGCTCTGACCGAATTTCCCGGTGGACACCATCACCACAAAGCCGGGCAAGTTTTGCGACTGAGCACCTAGCCCATACAGCAGCCAAGACCCCATCGCCGGTCGCCCTGAGTTCATTGAACCTGTATTCATAAACGTGTGGGCCGGATCGTGATTGATGGCCTCGGTATGCATCGACTTGATCACGCACAAATCGTCGGCGCACTTGCCTGCAAGCTCGGGCCAAATCGTAGAAATTTCATGACCCGATTCGCCCCATTTTTGGAACGGGTGCTGTGGGGCGAAGCAATTCAACTTGGCCCCTTGCAGTTGCGCAATCTGCTGTCCCTTGGTCACCGATTCAGGCATCGGCTGACCATTGAGATCCACCAGCTTAGGCTTGTTGTCGAAGGTGTCCAAATGACTCATACCGCCCGCCATGTAGAGCCATATGATCCGTTTGGCCTTGGGCGCGTAGTGCAACGTTTTCAATGCACCGTTCATTCCAGCCTGCGTTAAGCCGGCCTTACCAGCAAGCAAATCGTCCGCTCGCATTTCGCCCGAAGACTGAGCCATCAGATTGGCCAAGGCCATGGAGCCAACGCTCAGTCCGGAACTACGCAAAAAAGATCGGCGTGCGATAGAGGGTGGTAGGAGCATGGTCGATCTCAGTTCCGTGTAATGGTCTCGTGAAGATTCAGTATTGCCCTGGCGACGCTCGTCCAAGCTGCAAGCTCCACCCGATTCACATCCGGTGCAACGGGATATTCGCCTACGGAAAGGAGCTTGTCTGCGGAAGCGGTGTCCGCGGCATACTCTGTGCGATGCTTGCTTAACAACGATAACAGCAATTGAGCTTCGTTGCTGGCCACCTTGCGACAAAGCGATTCCCGAATGGCCCACTCGACCCGTTCCTCATCGTTCGTCTTGCCGCAACTCAAAATGCGTTGAGCAAACGCTCGGGCCGATTCGACATAGATGGGATCGTTGAGCAGCACTAACGCTTGAAGGGGTGTATTCGATCGCGTTCTTTCAGCCGTGCATTCCTCACGACCTGGTGCATCAAAAGCCAGCAGCGAGGGATGGAGGTACTGACGTTGCCAAAGGGTATAAAGTCCTCTGCGATAAAGCTGCTCTCCGACTCCAATCTGCCACTCGCGTTTCGGGAAATTCAGATAGTCCCAATAGCCTTTGGGCTGAAAGGGTCGCCCATTGTTCTTGCCGATGGACTGAACGAGCAGCCCGCTAATGGCCATTGCATTGTCGCGTACAAACTCCGCATCGAGTCGCCACCGACCCTGATGGGATAGCCATTTGTTATAAGGATCCTTTTCCGAGGCGGTGGCGCTCGGCAGTGACGACTGCTTGTACGTTTCTGACATCACCATCAACTTGACGATATGTTTCATATCCCAGCCGGACTGCATGAACTCGACTGCAAGTGTATCCAAAAGTTGCGGATGCGTTGGCCAATCCCCTTGTGCCCCCAAGTCGTCCAGCTTGCGAGACAGACCATAGCCATAAAAGAGTTTCCAAAGTCGGTTTACGGCCACACGCGACGTCAGCGGGTTGTCGGGAGAAACAATCCACTTTGCGAGATCCATGCGAGTCAGTCTGCCGGAAACCTCGGGCCGTTTGCCGAGAATGGCCGGAATACCGGGTTCGACAACTTCTCCCGACTCGTCCATCCAATTACCGCGAGAGAGCACGCGGATCAACCGCGGCTCCACTCGTTTGGTGACGAGTGTTCGCGGAACCTTCGTGTCCAATTGTTCCAGTTCCTTGGTGAGTCGTTCGACCTGTTCGCGATTGGCTTGCAACTCTGGAGCAATGCTCCGATAGTGCTTGGCGATCTGTTCGCGTTGGGCGTCGGTACGATCGGTTTGGGCGACCTGAAGAACACCTTCAATTTCGGGCGGCACTCCAGTTGCAGCAGTGATGGGACGAGGGGCGTTGGTGGTCGCAATGCGAAAGCGACCGACGGTGTGTTTTGGGCTGTCCGAATCTTGTTTCAACACCAATTTCAATTGCCTGTTGGCACTGATGGGTGCTTCAGGTACTCGCTCAAACACCGCGGTGTTGCTGCGACCCGCTTGCTCCATAATTCCCCAACCCCAAGTTGGTCCTTTTGCATCGTGATCGATGGCTGCAGCAATGGCCCACTTGCTGTAGGGGTTTCCGTCAGCGGCTCCGACTTGTTCGTATGTGGCCGTCGCGTTTTGAAGTGGGATCGACTCGGCGACGAGCGTATCCGCTGTCGTTGGCTCTTTGTCCTTGTCCGTAGGCGATATCCAGTACGCTTCGAACTCACTTAGAACAAAGTTACCATTTCCGGCCCGACCTGGTCCTTTCTTGGGCAGGGAATCGTGCGGCAGCACTTCCATACGAATCGCGGTGAACTCGGGGACATCGCTAAAGGTAACTTCGTAAGTGTCTGTCTTCGGGCTCTTGCCACTTGCCAGAATCGACGCGTCCTCCTGTGCAGTAAGCGTCGCCCCGTTCCACGATTTCACACTCAATGGCTTGAGTGTTGTCCATGCCACTTGTGTTTTTTCCCATTGGACCTGCGAAGATGCCAAGGCTTCGGTCGGCGTTTCCAAGAGCTTGCGAACGCTTGCGATCCTCGCCGATAGATCATCCATGCTTTGTTTTTGCTCGGCACTTGGAACGGCCATTTCGGGTCCCCATGGGTCCGTCTTGCTTCCGGCGTTGTAGAGACCTTGTTCTTGGATATCGGCAAAGAAGGCTTCGAGTTGGTAGAACTCCTTGGTGGGGAATGGATCAAATTTATGATCGTGGCATTCGCAGCAACCGAAAGTGACTCCAAGCCAAGCCCCACTTACGTTCCGCACTCGTTCCGAAATGTACTTCGACAGGTACTCTTTAGGTTGTGCTCCACCTTCGGCGCTCATCATGCCCAGTCGGTTGTACCCGGACGCAATAAGTTGTTCGGTCGTCGGCTCCGGAAACAAATCGCCAGCCAGTTGTTCGATGGTGAATCGGTCGAACGGTTTGTTGCTATTGAATGCATCGATCACATAGTCGCGAAACGGAGTCACGGGAACGGGCTGATCACCATGGTAGCCAACGCTATCCGCATATCGAACCAGGTCCAACCACCAGACGGCCATCCGTTCGCCATGCTGAGGCGACTCAATCAATTCGTCTACCAGTTTTTCGTAAGCTTCGTCGCTCGGATCGGCAGCGAATCGTTCAACCCACTCAGGTTTGGGTGGAAGTCCAGTCAGGTCGAAGCAAATCCGTCGAACGAGCGAGCGAGGATCGGCTTTGGTCGAGGGTTCTAAACCCGTTTGTCGAAGGGCCGAAAAGATATGGCCATCAATCGCATTTTTTGAAAAGCGGTCCTCCGTTACTTTGGGAGTGGGTGCAATGCGAACAGGTTGGAAGGCCCAATGGCCTTCCCAGTTCGCTCCTTGTTCGATCCATCGTCTCAGCAGAGCTTTGTCGTATTCCGACAGGTCCTTCCCAAACTCAGGAGGGGGCATTCGTTCGTCGTTTTCGGAAGATTCGATCCGACGAATCATTTCGCTTTTATCTGGATCGCCAGGGACAACTGGGCGAGTTTTGTCGGCAACTCCGTGCAAACCATCCAGCGTATCGAGTCGAGTCTCAGCCTCCCGTGTGTTCTTGTCAGGGCCATGACATGCAAAACAACGATCCGATAGAATCGGTCGAACATCGCGGTTAAATTCGATGCGATCTGGTAACGGGACCGGATCCGAGGCCAAAACGTAGCCGAATTCGCAATGGGTCATTGCAACCAAAAGCAAGGCATACCGAAGGCAGGACAGGAACAATGTTCGCTTCGAGTTTATCATGAGGCTGGCTGAGAAAGCAGCTTTGGAGGGAGGGGTGGTCCAATCTCGTGGACCAAATCAATCAACCCTATGATTATCGTTCAAGTGACCGGTCGAAACAAGCCATTGTCGCCTTTCGCTCTGCGAAAGTGCGGTTCCGCAGCGCACTTTCGCAGCGCGAAAGGCGACAATAATCCTTACCAGCCCTTTTCAACGCTGATCGCAGTCGTCTCTCGAACTTTCTCAGTTTTTCGGATGACCAGTGGCGGTTCGTCGATTCGAACGCAATCCACGTAGTATCGGCGCTTGCCATTTTCTAATTCCTCTTCGACTAACCCATGAATGTCGGTGTCAAAGCCGGGGAACTTTTCGTTGAACATGCTTGCGAATTGCAGGTACTCCACAATGGTCTTGTTAAACCGTTCGCCAGGTATCAAAAGTGGTATTCCTGGGGGATAGGGCGTTAGCAATACAGCCGTTGCTCGACCTTCCAAGTCGTCGATTTCGACTCGGTCGATTTCATCGTGTGCCATCATGGCGAACGCATCGGACGGCTTCATCGCGGGCTGCATGGGGGACAGGTACATTTCAGTCGTCACGCGAGCCACGTCGTGCTTCTTGTACGTTTCATGGATTTGCTTGCACAATTCCCTCAGCCCGATCTTTTCATAGCGGGGGTAGTGTTGGCAAAACTCGGGCAGAATCTTCCACATAGGTTGATTCTTGTCATAGTCATCTTTGAATTGCTGCAACGAACTTAAAAGCGTGTTCCATCGGCCTTTCGTAATGCCGATCGTGAACATAATGAAGAAGGAGTAGAGACCGGTCTTTTCAACGATAACACCATGCTCCACCAAATAGCGAGTCACAATCGAAGCAGGTATTCCTGTTTCAGCAAAGTGTCCAGAGACATCCAGGCCGGGTGTAATGACCGTTGCCTTGATCGGGTCAAGCATATTGAAGCCAGCAGCCAAATTGCCGAAGCCGTGCCAGTTTTCATCTGGCTTGAGCATCCAGTCGTCTCGTTCCCCGATCCCCTCTTCCGCTAACTGATCCGGCCCCCATACCTTAAACCACCAGTCGCTACCAAATTCGTCGTCGACTTTTCGCATCGCCCGGCGGAAATCGATGGCTTCCATAATCGATTCCTCAACCAGTGCCGTTCCTCCCGGTGGTTCCATCATGGCGGCAGCCACGTCACAGGATGCAATGATCGCATACTGTGGTGAAGTGGAAACGTGCATCAAGTACGCTTCGTTGAATGTATTTCGGTCCAGTTTCTTATTCGTAGGTTCGCGTACCAGAATCTGAGAAGCTTGCGAGATACCAGCCAGTAGTTTATGAGTCGAATGGGTGGCAAAAATCATCGAATGGGACGGAGCTGGTCGATTTGGTCCAATCGCGTGCATGTCTTTGTAAAATTCATGGAAGACCGCGTGAGGAAGCCAAGCTTCATCGAAGTGGAGGGTCCCGATATGGCCATCCAGCAGTTTGCGCAACGTTTCCACGTTGTAAATAATCCCATCGTAGGTGCTTTGCGTAATCGTTAGGATTCTAGGCTTTCGATCGGGATGCTTGGCTTGAGCTTCGCGGGCGAACGGATTGGCCTCGATTTTTTTTTGGATGTTTTCTAGTCGAAACTCGTCCAACGGAATCGGGCCGATGATGCCCAAGTTATTTCGCGTCGGAGTCAGGAAAACAGGAACAGCACCTGTCATGATGATCGAATGCAAAATCGATTTGTGGCAGTTGCGGTCCACGACCACAATGTCGCCACTGGCTACGGTCGAGTGCCAAACGATCTTGTTCGAAGTCGAAGTTCCGTTGGTTACAAAGAAGCAGTGGTCTGCACCAAAGATTCTCGCGGCGTTTCGTTCCGAGGCCGCGACGGGGCCGGTGTGGTCCAGCAATTGCCCCAGCTCTTCTACGGCATTGCATACGTCCGCTCGCAACATGTTCTCACCAAAAAATTGATGGAACATTTGTCCTACAGGGCTCTTGAGAAACGCAACGCCCCCAGAGTGACCGGGACAGTGCCAAGAGTACGATCCATCCTGTGCGTAATCCACTAAGGCACGGAAAAAGGGAGGGGCCAAGCCGTCCGTGTAAGCCTTGGCTTCCCGCAAAATGTGCCTAGCCACAAATTCCGGAGTGTCCTCAAACATATGGATGAAGCCGTGGAGTTCCCGAAGAATCGCATTCGGAATATGCCGAGACGTCCTCGTTTCCCCGTAAAGAAAGATGGGAATGTCGGAGTTTTTGAAACGAATCTCAGCAATGAATTTGCGCAAGTTCTCAAGCGCCGACCCCATCGACTCGTCCGATGCAAATTCATCGTCGTCGATCGACAAAATGAAGGCGGAGGCGCGGCTTTGCTGTTGCGCAAACTGAGACAAATCTCCATAGTTTGTAACACCGGCGACTTCCGTCCCCTCGCGCTCAATGGCTTCCGCCAAAGCCCGAATTCCCAGCCCCGATGCGTTGCCGGACCGAAAGTCTTCATCGATGATTACTATAGGAAACTTGAATTTCATAAAACTCTTTCGAATTGGGTAGACAACTTGCCATCCACACGTCCCCAGGACATTAGTTAGTCAGAGTAGCGGACCCCAGCCAACCCGGAAAGCGTCAATTTCCATTTTTCGCGGGTAATGTGCCACCGAACTGCATCGCACATTCTCGATAGAACTCGAAAGCTTGCACAACTTGCTTCAACTCAACGTACTCAACCGCCGCGTGGGCTTGATCGATGCTTCCTGGCCCAAAGATAATCGTCGGAATTCCTGCTCGCCCCAGTTTGCTGGCATCACTTCCAAAGGGTACGCCTATCGGTTCGTTATCTAGCCCCAAGCGTTGAAGTACATTGCAGGAAACACCGACAATCGGGTCCGTTGGATCAACCATCCAGGCTTCGTCAATCAACATGGGGGACTCCATTCGGACATTGAAACCGGGCACATCTCCTCCTATTCGGCTGAGCAACTCTTCGTAGTGCTTCCAAACGCTCGCAACCGATTCGCCAGGCAGCAGCCGGCGATCGATCTCGATCACGCAGCCATCCGGCACAAAATTCACTTGCACCCCTCCTGCAATCGTTCCAACGTTGCAACTGGCAGGCCCAAGCAACGGATGCGGATGATGTGCAAGCTCAGCGTGATCGTGCTCGATCGCGAGCACCACTCGAGCCATGTGATAAATTGCATTGGTGCCCAAATGAGCTTTGGAACTGTGGGCCGCTTTGCCCGTGGCCAATATGCGCCATCTCAAAACGCCCTTGCTTGCAATGGCAACACGCAACTCCGTAGGCTCTGCAACGATTGCGGCGTCGGCTTTTAGATCCTCCAGGAACCTCATCACTCCACGAAACGAATATTCCTCATCAACGACTGCAGCCAATAACACATCGCAAGGTGGCTTGGTTGGCTGTGCATGTACCCAGGCCAACGCGTGCATCATCGCCGCCAAGCCAGCTTTGGTATCGCATGCGCCTCGACCGTACATCCACCCGTCCTTCACCGCGGGCTCAAAAGGTGAAGTCGACATTCCTTGAGCGGAAACGGTATCCATGTGGGCTTCTAGCACGATTCGCCGACTTGGATCGAACCCCGGAACACGCGCAATGACGTTAGATCTCGCTTCGGTCGTATCATTCGAATCAAAAACGCCTTGACGCCATGTTTCGATCCCTCGTTCCAAAAAGAAACGTTCAACATAGCGGGCGACCTCTGCCTCGCCCGGCCCTCCCTCATAAAAAGCGTTAACGCTATTGATTCGAATTAAGTCCGCCAACGTTGTAAGCAAATCAGTCAAGGACTCGGCCTTTCAATGGAGGAAGCGTTGAAATGCATCTTCGTCGATATTTCGACCGCTTAGAATCAGCACGATATCTCCTTCGCCAGCTAAATCGATCTTGCCGCACATCGCAGCGGCGATAGAGATCGCACCCGAGGGCTCCGTTCGTAAACCGTGCACAATGTACAACCACTTCATTGCATGTTGAATTTCTGCATCGGAAGCGGTTACCGACTCTCGCACAAGTCTCTGTAGGATCGGCCAGTTGTTGATTCCGACATCGTAAGATAGCAGTCCATCACAAATACTCTTAGGCTTTGGGATTCGAACTCGCATGTTGGCTGCAAGGGACTGGCGAAAATCGTCGGCCCCCTCAGGCTCCACGCCAACAATGTTTGCCGACGGGAAATACTCGGCGATGGACAACGCATGGCCTGCCATCAGTCCACCACCACTAACCGAGCAAACGAAATGGGAAACGTTTCGCCCCTCCAATCGCAACGTTTCCCCTATTTCAAGTCCGCCAACTCCATTGCCTGAAATAACATCGTTGTCGTCATAGGGTGACGCTTGAAGTGCGTCCTCTTTTTCAGAAATCTCACGAGCCATCTGATCTCGGACGCCAGTCAGATGATCGGTTGCGATATCGTAAGTGCGAATCTCGGCCCCGAACGATCGCGTCAATTCAAACTTCACCTTCGGCGCGGATTCAGGCATCACAATGATGACCCTTTTTCCGTAACGCATGCCAGCAAACGCAAGGCCCGATGCAAAATTGCCTGAGGAATGGGCGGTAACCGGACGTTCCCCTAGCTCCTGAACATGATTGGCCATCCAGTTGAGTGCCCCCATCAACTTAAAAGATCCAACAGGCGTCCACCCATAGTCTTTGAACCAAACGCGGCGGCCCTCTTCCAGACCCAGCAATTTTTCCAATGCGTAGGACCTAACCAAGGGTGCCGGCGAAATGTGCTGCCGCAAGACTTTCTGTGCAGATCGAATACTGTCGATGTTGGCTAAGGATTTTGAATGCATGGTTTTTGTCGAGAGGTCGGCTTGCCTAGAGGCTGTGATTTTTGTCGCCTTTCGCTCTGCGAAAGTGCGCCGTGCAATCGCACTTTCGCTGAGCGAAAGGCGACAATTGTGGACGAGCGAGGCCCTTCGCTCATTGAATTCCTACCAAGCCTGAGTGAGGGCCTCGCTCAGCCACAAAACCTACTTCGCAGAATCTGCTATTCGTGCCGAAGTGCTTCGATGGGATTCATCATAGCCGCTCGCCGAGCCGGATAAAGCCCGAACAATAGACCGATCCCGCGAACAAAAACAAGCGGTTTCCGACGGAAATACTGCCCAAAAGACAGGATTCGGCCTGCTCAGAGCTCGTGACAATGTCAACACAAATCTCCTCAAGGGAATTTAACCACAGAGACACCGAGGAACACAGAGGTTTTCTCGCCGTATATTTGAGGCTCTGTGCTCCTCTGTGACTCCGTGGTTCAAATAGAAAAGGTGGTTATTATGGAACTTAATGAAATTACCGGTCAGATAGAAAGCACACGAATATCGAACTATGGAAACAACCATCGACAAAACACTACGCGTCCTCATCGTGGACGACAATCGGGATGGGGCGGATTCTCTGGGACTGCTTGTAGAAGCGCTTGGCAATCAAGTGCATGTGACATACGGCGGTACCCAAGCGCTCGATGTTGCGAATGCCTTCCAACCCGACTTGATGCTCATCGATTTGGTAATGCCGGACGTGGATGGCTGCGATTTGGCTTCACAACTCCGCCGAATGCCAGCCTTCAAGGAAACGAAGATTGTCGCCATTACAGGACTTAAGGATGAAAAGCATCGCGTTTTGGCAATGAAGGCGGGTTTCGATTTGGTGCTCGTCAAGCCAGCAGCACTTGCCGACATAAAAGCCGTATTGGCAAGTGTCAAAGCTACGGAACGCAAAACAACTCGGACCAAGACGCCACTCAATGGGCAAGTGAATCCGTCGGATGAGAAGCGACTCCCGATCGAAGAAGCGCGACGAATCCGGAGCGACCGAAAATCCAAGACGCTCACACAGTCGGAAAGCGAAGCAGCCATCTGCGATGGGATCATTCGCTTTCAAGAGGAATATCTTGGATGGCGATCCGATCAAGTTCAGATCCATTTCATTAAGGATATCCTTGTTGTTCGGATTCGAAACGTTCTAACTTTGGCGGAGCGACAATTAGGTAAAACATCCGTGCCCGAAAAAGGTAGGGACCTCATTAAGCAGACGCGGAAACAGTTACTTGAGTTAGCTCGTCCGATGCTGGAATCGTTAGTTCATGAAGCCGCTGGAGTGAAAGTGCGTAGCATGCACCATGACATCAGCACGATGACAGGCGAAGAAGTGATCGTGTTTTCCCTCACCGAAGTTCCTCGCTTCGAGTAGTGCGAGCCCCGTGTGGCACGTGTGGCACGTGTGGCACGTGTGGCACGTGTGGCACGTGTGGCACGCCCAAAGCGCAGCGTGGGCGTGGTCAGGCGAGGCATGCTGGCATCACCCGTGTGAATCGAAAACGTCCTAGGTTTCTTGTACCGCACCCAACAATTATTTTGAGGACAACCACAACGTCGAGCAAACCGGTGTGCTCGAAATCAAGTCGTTGACGGCAAGTGGATCCTAAATGTCGATCCAGAGTCGACCTTAGACTCGACCGAAATGGTACCCCCGTGACACAAAACAATTTGATTTACAATGGACAATCCTAAACCTGTCCCGCCAGCCTCGCGTGACCTTGACTCATCCACCCGATAGAACCGATCAAAGAGTTTTGGAATGGCGTGCTCCGGGATGCCGATTCCGTTGTCTTGAATTTCGATTTCGATATTTTGGTCAACCTGTTTGCACCGAACCGTTACCATTCCGTCGGGTTTGTTGTATTTGATCGCGTTGGAAAGCAGGTTATCAATGGCTTGTCGCAACATCGAACGATTCCCTCGAAGAGGACTGGGGTGCAGATCCATTTCAACACGCACCGATCGTTCCTCTGCCAGTGGAAGTATGGATTCTACAGCCTCTCCCAGAACGGAGGCCATATCGACGGACTGGGTTTCAAGTGTTGGGTTTGCATCCAGTCGAGCCAACGTTAACATCGAGTCCCCCAACTCTCGCATTCGCGTGGCTGCACGTTGGCATTTGACTAAGTGCTGTCGGTATTCCTCAGCCGTACGCGGTTTGGAGAGCGCCAACTCGCTGCTTGCAAGCATCACGGACAGCGGGGTACGAAATTCATGCGACGCATCGGCGGTGAATTGCCGTTGTTGTTCAAAGGCCTGTCCCAAACGATCCAGCATGGTGTTGAGCGACGTTCCAAGTCCTTCCAGTTCGGAATCGAAGCCTGAAAGCTCGATGCGCTCTGACAGGCTGTTCGCGCTAATTCGCTGTGCCGTCCGACTCATTCGCTCGATGGGTTCGATGGCGCGTTTGCTAAACCACCAGCCCCCGACAAGGCCGACACTTAAGACCGAGAGGCCCGATAAAACAAGCGTCCAAGTCATCGCGGAAACTTTGCTCACTTCACCCGCCGCAGGTCGTCCGACACAAATGACTGTTTCGAACGGCCCGCGGATAAAGACTTCGCGAAACGCTCCTCTCTGTTGCCGTGCATAACGATCGCGATCAATCGCAAATGTTATAGGGTCGGTAAGCAACGGACTCTGCTGTGGGACTTTTGATTCTTTGAGAACGCTGCCGTCCGCCCGCCATATAACGAAATAGGCGGGCCCTTCCATTCGTCCTAAATGCTCCGGAAGCTGCGGTGGCAACTCAATCGATGCCTCCCATTCCTCTCGGCTCCAATCCGATTTTACTTCTCCAAGACTCTTTGGGAACTTCCAATCCTGCATGGGACTAGATCTAGGTCGCTCCAATTGCGGGGGACGGGCTGGCGGCAAACTCTCTTGCGGATCGCGACGCGGTCGGTTGAGGAATTGTGGTCGCCGGCGAGGTCCGCTTCGAAACGTAACATCTTTGGCCATCGCTTCCAGAACCGTCGACGGAACGGCATTCATGGAACCTTCTAAAATCCGGGCCGCTCCCAACAGTTCATCGTCCACCCGGTCCCAATGTGCGCGAAGCATTTCCCAGTGAAGCAATGCTCCGAACACCGCTATGACCAACAAGAGCATGATTGCATGCCACGATTGCAACCGCCATCGCAACGATCGGAATACGCTAAACATGCAGAATGTATCCCTGTCCGCGTCGAGTCTCGATAAAGTCCTTCCCCAGTTTTTTTCGCAAATGAGATATATGCACATCGACTAAATTCGAAAGCGTGTCATCTTGCTCATCAAAGATGTGGTTGTAGATCATGGTTCGACTGACGAGTTTGCCAGCATGGACCGCGAGCAGTTCCAACATCGCATACTCTCGGGCTGTCAATTCGACCGGGTTGCCAGACTCCTTAACCGTCTTGCTGGCCAGGTCGATTTCCACGGTGCCAAATGCAATGCGATTCGACGCATTGCCGGTTGAGCGTCGTATGAGCGATCGGACACGGGCCAACAACTCACTGAGACTAAATGGCTTGATCAAATAGTCATCCGCCCCCTCGTCCAATCCAGTCACGCGGTCGTTCACCGCATCCTTGGCGGTAAGCAGCATCACCGGCGTTTTCTTGATGCGACGCAACCGACGCAGCAGTTCAACGCCGTTCAGTTTTGGTAGCATCCAATCAAGAATGATTACGTCGTAATCCCAAACCTTAGCCTTGTACAAACCATCTTCGCCATTGTCAGCCGTATCTACGGCATACCCATCTTCACGAAGCGCCTGTGCAAGCGACTCTTGCAGATCGATTTCGTCTTCAACTACCAAAATACGCATGCTTGATTCCTGTTATCCGTACGTCCGTCGCTCCGTCGACGGACGGTCCGCGAACGTTTAGACTATTTATTACTTCCAGCTTAACCTTCGTTAACCTAAAGGCGACCCGTGTGGCACCGACCCGTGTGGCACCGACCCGTGTGGCACGTCCCGTGTGGCACGTCCCGTGTGGCACGTCCCGTGTGGCACCGACCCGTGTGGCACCGACCCGTGTGGCACCGTCCCGTGTGGCACGTCCCAGAGCGCTAGCGATGGGCGTGGGGAGTTGTAACAACGACTGCTAGCGACTCCCACGCCCTTCGTACCTCAGAGAGGCTGTGATTTTTTGAATCCGAAGAAAGTACCCATCACACTCCGTGTGATGTTGCCTCAAAAATCACAGGTTTTTAACCGCGGAAATCACACGGAGTGTGATTGGTACTATAAAGTCACAGCCTCAGAGCGTGCCACACGATTCTAAAGTTTACACTAAACGCGCCTGCGACGAAGCGACCCGATCTCTTCCATGACCTGATCGATTCCTGCAGTTGTCGCCAGCGGTACTGGAGCAGCGACTGCTGTTGCGATGGCAGGTGAAGCCGCAGTTGTTGCAGCCGGAGCTGGCCGTGATCCTGATACTGGCAAGTCCAAACCGCGAACGAATTGGTCCCCCCGAGTGATCGATGCCGAGAGTTGCGACCCTAAAGAAACAGCCGCTCCGCCCGCGTTTTTCACCACTCGGACTTTGTAGTCATCCGTTCGAACTCCAGATTGCACGTCGAAGACATAGCGACCGGTTCGATCCGTCACCTCGGTTCCAACGGTATCGCCGGCGGAGTTGATTAACGCGACCGTCCAACCCGCCAAACCATCTTCTCCAGGGCCACGACGACGATCGTTGTTTCGATCGGCATAGACCGTACCCTCCAAGGCCGCCTGAAAGACGAAAACATTGGGCTGCAAATTGGTTAGGCTGGTGTTGCGTTTTAGAATATCGGACAAACGAGTGCTGTCGATATCTTTAAGCAGTTGGCCAGTGAACTGATTCTGATACCAGAACCGGTCGCCGTTGCGTATGCGTTGGAATTGGTCGACAAGTACTCTTGCTACGGTTGGTCCCACACTCGCTCCAGGCAGATGGTCTTCGGCGAGAGCTCCAACCCATAAGTCGATTTTGTCCACCGATCCATAGAGTTGTTGAAGTTTGGTTTGCAACTCACGGTTACGAGTGATTTCCGCAAAACTGCGGACCTTGGGCAAGCCCACGGCGGCCCTCACGTCGTTGTAATCCGCCACGCCATGATCGCGTCCACGCTGGATGTTGAGACTGGCCAAATCAAAGCCCCCTTGGCCAGGCGCTCCGAACAAAAAGTTTCGAACGCTCCCGACCACCTTCGAATCCAGCTCGGAGGCTGGGTCCGATGAAAGGTATTTGAAGATGGAATCGATCGTCTTGCCCTCCAAAGCCGCAGGATTGAAGAAGGCATCGCTCAACTCAATTTCTTCCGCGATGGCCTTACCATTGTTGTCAAAGAACTCGACGTCATCGCCCAATAGGCTATGACCAAAGCGAAATGCCCCAGTCGAAAATTCATTGCTCAAACCTGGATTCACTTGAGCGTTGTACCCACGATATGCGGCAACGCCGCTTGGCCCAAGAATCGTGGGAAGCCATTCGTTGTAGGTGATCGCTTGGATTTCGCCGACGACGATTGCGCGAGCACGTGTGTATAATTCCGCATCGGTCAGACGAGGATTTTCCTTCGCTAGGCGGGTTGCCCAACGATTGTGTTCTCGCACAAACAAAGACTGCAAACTGGTCAATTCGATGTTTTCGTTGGCGCGAACATCACCGGCCGCGAGCATCTGATTGTCAGGCAGTCGATGTGCATCGTTGGCCATCGTCAACGTGCCAGTTGGGAAGTTGGTTGCATTGTTGACGGGTAACAATCCGTCCGCCCCAATCTTGAGCTTGCCACCCGCCATCGTACGAAGCGCAGCCGCAGTCTTGGTATCCGACCCGTAGATCATGGAACCATCCAACCAAGAGGTAATCGTGTTGACCTGTTCTCGGGGGTTCGAAAGACTGGTACCCGTCGTTGGATCAAAGATCGAACGGCTGGTAGAAATGGTCTTCGTGCCGGTCGAAGCAGGATCGAAGTAAGAGTCGCCCGTTGGAATTGGAATACTCATTTTTTCGGTACCACCGGTCGGCGTCAATCCGATGTCATGGTCGATAAACTGTCCCCATACATAAGCGAATGCGGCCACATTGCGATCGTTTATGATGTCCTCATCCCCTTGGTCCGCTATAGCGTTGCTAATCGCTCTAGCACTTGGCCGATCCGTACCGCTGGGGGTCGAAATGCCATCCCCATATTCCGCTTTGGCCAGTCGCAGCAATTTCTCTTGAGTGCTACCCCATTCGACCTGTGCAACATTGTTTCCAGTGCCATCCACCGAATAGGTGGCGAAGTTACCAGAACGCAAAAGGCCAGCCATATCGACGGCCATCAATTCCCGTGGAAGCAATTTTTCCAGTCGCATGACACGACTACGTACTTTCTTCGATAGTTTTTTCATGATTTGTCCCTGTACTTACATGATGAGAATGTGAACAGATGAGATTACCGGTGAGGTAGCTGAATTCGTGAGAATTCAGCAACGGTAATATTTTTTAACTTGCCGCTCAACGGAGTGTTTGCGCCAAGCAGATACATCGTGTGTGTGGGACAAGAAATGGTCCATCAATTCTGAAGATTGAAAGACACAAGCCAATTCGATCGGAGATGGCTAGTCTGAATTCGAATTGCCATAAGAAAAATCTTCGTCAGCAAGCGACAATGAACTCGGTGCCTCCTTTTCAGTACCGGTTGTCCATGTGATTCCGCCACAAATTACGGAAAAATTTGGCCAAGCACGAATCACGCTTGCTGCATGTCCGTTTACGTTTGCACGTGGCTTGAGCCAACTACGTTCCGTCGCATCCCAATAGGATTACATGACTCATTCTAAGAGTGCGATCCTGAAGAGGACGTTAAGGAATGTCGCAAAGAAAAAAAATTGGCGACGGACTCCACGCTTGGGTGAGACTAGCTACGCTCGCAGACCGTGGTCCACTAGTTGTGCTTCGGTAGATGCGTACTGGGCGCTCTCATTCCGCAACATCTACCAAATCAGGTGCGCTTGGTGGAGCCAGGGGCTCCTTCTTAGGTAACTCTGGCAAGGGTTTGGGCTCTTGGTTGCCCATATCGATCAAATCGAATTCTGCGTGATCCACATCCCGCCTCAAAATCAAATAAGTGGCAGAAGCGGCTGTCCAAAAGAAACTGAAACCATAAGCGGTCAACAGGAGAGGAACGATTCCGCGTAGTAATGGTCCCCACATCGACTCCGTGTCCTTCAATGACGAATACGAGCCTATGTCAAACCCAGCTTCGACTACGCGAAAGCCGGTAGTAAGAACAATCGACAAAAGAATTCCGCCCACTTCACTCAAAAACTGAGCGGCGACGACGCATAAAGCCAGTGTCAACGGACGTTGAAAAGTGTAAGCAGCCGATCTCGAAATCCCGTCGTAAGCGTCCGCCCCTTTCTCGGTAACAATCGAGCATACGGAAAGCGGAAATCCAAACAGGGTGATAGCGGCACACCAACCAATACCGATTGAGCATAGTACCACCGGGATCATCAGCAGACCCGCCAACCAAGTCCCAATGATTGGAATATTGGAAATCCACCCCAAGCACAACGGCCCTAAAGCGATCAACAAAATGAGACCGCTGGGCATGGTGACCGACCAAGCGATGGATTGCCATCGCTTAAGTACCAACTGAATGCTCCCAGCCCAAGGAGCGGTCATTTTGGTACCTAGTTCAACGACCGACCGTCGTGTTAGACACCCACCGACAAACGACCAGATCGTCACTATTCCAATAACCGATGAGAGACAGAAGGCCGTTCCGTTGAGCGTTGGGTTGGCAAGCCACTGGTAGACAGGGAATAAGAAATGTTGCCAAATCGATAGCGGCGATTCTGTGCCTTGAGCGTCCAAAATTGGCAGAATGGTCTGCGAGCCAGCGCTGGGGCTAATCCAACTCTGCACGATTGCGTTCTCAGGGCCAAAGATTTTTAGCGATGCGGATAACCAAAGCTGGGTTAAAAGCAATCCGGCAGCGCACAACAACAAGTGCGTTGATCGCCATGAAATAACAATGCTCTGGGAAGCGACACGCCACCACGGCGTGGAGCGATACCAATCGATCACGACCTTGGGCGTGGCTACGGAGTCGACAGGGGAGTCTTTCATTTACTTGGAAACGTCTCGGTCAGATGTGGATCAGAGTGTTTATTCGGCAGTTTCAATCGAAATTCCATTGTCGAGTCGTCGGAGGTGGCTCCGGCTCAGGCTCGTCTTCGGGTTCCGAACAACCGGTTGGAACTCCAATCTCTTCGCTCATCCATCGATACAAATCAGCCAATTTGCAACGATCCGAGCAAAACGGCATATGGGCAGCCGCCACATCCGCCGTGAAAGCACGGCCACAGGTTGGACATTTCGCTGAGAAGTTTGGTTTCGACATTCCAAGAGAATAACGAATTTGGTTGGTATGTCACGGGTGACACGAGCCGAATTTCCCCCCGGAAATGCTATTTCCAAAGAAGAACCCCATTTCAACGCAATGTAGACGTGGCTTTGCGAACGATTTGGGCAAATTCCTCGGGGCACTCCAGTGGCGTCAAATGGGCGGAATTCGGGACAATGTGCATTTCAGAATCAGGTATGCTGGCCGACATTTCCGCCATAACCCCGGTCGGAGCAATAGTATCTTCCGCTCCGGCGATGCATACCACCGGCATCTGCCACGAACGCATCTTAACACGGAAGTCTTCCCGGTCCGCCATCGCAAGCTGGGCCCAAGCAATGGTCGAGGCCCGTGTTTCAAGCATCATCGTACGAACCACTTCAACGACCTTCGGTTGATTCGTCAATGTGTGGACGCTGAACAATTTGTCGGACATGGGCAACACCACTTTCGCCACCCCTTGCGACAGGGCGAGACTTGCACTGGACCGACGGTTCGATGCTCCCGAGGCGTCATCTGCATTGGCTCGGGTATTGGTTAGGATCAGACTCGCAATTCTAGCCGCATGCCTTTCTGCGAACTGCATCGCAACATAGCCCCCCATCGACAACCCGCATACGACTACGGATCGGCGAATTTGCAAACCATCCAAAAGCTTACAACAATCATCGGCGAGATCCGCTATCGAAAAGGACATCCTTTCCTCAACGCTTCGACCGAAACCACGCAAATCGGGCGCAATGCAAAGGTGGTCCGTGGCTAGCAAGGGGATTAGTCTATCCCAAAGTCTGGAATCCAGCGGATACCCGTGCAGAAGCAACAAAGGCACTCCACTACCAGAAAGTCGAATAGGAATCGTGCGATTTGAAACCGAAACATTAACGTTGTCGACGAAGGGATATCCGTGCATGCTGATCCTTGGGGAAAGGTGATGTAGTGTCGCCTTTTGCTCCGCAAAAGTGCGTTAACGAGGCGCACTTTCGCAGGGCGAAAGGCGACAATGGCGACAATGGCGACACTGGCGACAACGTAATTTACTTCACACACTTCGAGCCGTCGCGCATAACTTCCTCCGTACGAATATGAAATGCTTCCAATCGATTGACACCAAAGGTGGTGGTGATCGCGACGTCGGCTGCATCCCGCCCACGCGCGACCAGTACGCGACCGATTCGAGGCGTGTTGTTGCGAGCGTCGACAGTATACCACCTTCCACCTAAATACACTTCAAACCATGCACTGAAATCCATCGGGTAGGGAGCGATTGGAACACCGATGTCCCCCAAGTAGCCTGTGCAATAACGGGCGGGGATATTCAAGCATCTGCAAAGAGTGATCGCTAAATGCATGTAGTCGCGGCAGACACCCGTTTTTTCCCTGTAAGCCTCCAACGCTGTCCGCGTCGCTCGAGCCTGCATATAGTCAAATCGAATATGCGCATGCACGAAGTTGCAAATGGCTTGGACCAGACTCCAACCAGCCGGCTGCTGCCCAAACAGCGACCAAGCGATCTCCCTAAGTTCGCCGTCGACTTCACAATATCGGCTGGCCAGCAAATAGAGTAAGACTTCGTTCGGCAAGTCCTGCGGCTTGTGTTGAATCGCTCCCCATCCCAAAACATCCGGCTTGCCGTCATCTTCCACTATTGCATCATTGAAAAACGTCGAACGCCCCGTTGGAACCATGAGACGGCTGCATCGATTGCCATAGAGATCTAAATACGAGGCGATCGGAACCCTTGGCTCAACTCTCAACTGCTCAGGGGATCTTACCTGAGCGTCCATCGACGGATGCAGCCTAAGCATGAGCACGATCGAAGTGGGTTCGGGAAAAGTGAACGCAATCTCAAAACCAACCCGAATGAACATTGCCAACCCTTGGAACGAACATCAACCAATACGAACCATTGCCAAACTAGGCAAGGGCTATCATAGAATCCCTGCTATAACAAAGCGATGCTTTTAAGTCCGATTTCGCCAGTCCATCCTGCAAAAAATCATAGGATTTCCGCAATGCCGCAAAACGAATCTTGGTATTTTGCTTACGGCAGCAATTTGTCCAAACAGCAAATGCTCCGCCGAACCGGTTCCATCCCCGTCTCGCGTCCAGCGGGCCTTTCCGATTACGAGATTGCATTCCGGAAAGTCCTCGTCGGTGAGGATGTCTACGCCACGATCGTTCCTGCCCCAGGCAAGGCTGTCCAGGGTGTAGCATACCTATGTAGCCCGCACGCAATGGCCCAACTCGATGTGTTTGAGGGTGTCGCTGAGAACTGCTATCGCCGAGAGTTAGTCCAGGTGACTGCGTTAACAGGTGAAATCCTGAAATGCATTGTCTACATTGGCGAGAAATTTTCTTCGGAAGCCGCGGTCCCCAGTTCCAATTACCTGAACTTAATCCTTACCGGTGCCCAGGAGCACCATCTGCCGTCTGATTATATCCGGCAAATCACGATTATTTCCAACTGTGTCTAGTGCTGTAACCTGGAATTGTTACGTCACGCACGAATGGTTTGTCATTCGGTGCTTTTCTGCATGCCCCTGGCTTCACGCCAGGGGTTATGACCATCTATCTCTAGAGGAATGGTAAATATCCCCCGAGTAAACTCGGGGGCATTTCACTCCATCAAAGAACCTCCGGAGCCTGGCACGTCCCGCCGCTACATTGATACAAGACCAGCGACGCATCTCCGGCAAGCCCTCTTCCCTCGACCAAGCCTAAAAGTTTGGAACTCGCTAACGAATTGCCGAGCGCCCCCTCGTCCAGAGCAAGTACGATGAGCGTACGCGGTCGCAGCGTCCCGAAAGCATGGTCCAGAGCCCGTTTCTTTGCATTCGCATCGTGAGCCACATACACGAGTTCGGTGCTGGGACCAATAAAATGATCTAGGGCTATGAGCATCTGCCCAACCGACGCAGGTGACTGATGCATCAAGGCCGAAGCTTGTTTGAGTGTCTCTTCGGCGAGTTGAATCATTCGGGCATCGTTGGTCATGTGAGCCAATTTTACTAAGGCAGTCGCGGCCATGGCGTTGCCACTAGGCACACTTCCATCGTGTTGGTCTTTGTAACGTGTGATTAATTCCTCGGTATCCGATGCGGTGAAGAAAAACCCTCCTTGTTCATCGTGAAAGTGCTCCTCCATTGCCGCTACAAGAGAACACGCTTGATCGATGAACTTTGGGTTTCCCGTGCATTCGAAGAGGGTGATCAGCGCATCGGCGAGATAACTATAGTCCTCGAGAAACGCGTCGATTTCGGCAGTCCCCTTTCGCCAGGCGTGCAGCAGTCGACCGTTGGCTTTCGTCATCGACCGTTGAATAAAATCCGCGGCTCTTTCCGCTGCGGCAAGATACTTGGGCACAGCAAAAACAGCCCCGGCCCTGGCCATGGCTGAGATCATCAATGCGTTCCAGGAGCAAAGAACTTTGTCGTCAAGGCCAGGCCAAATTCGCTTGCTGCGAACTTCAATGAGTGCTTGCTTGTCCGTTTTCAATTCCTGCCAAAGGGCTTCGAGCGATATCCCAAGTCGCTCTGCGATGGCCGTGAGTGGCTCTGGGTGATGGAGAATATTTTTGCCTTCGAAGTTGCCGCCGAAAGTCACTCCGTACACTTCACAAAATCGCTCTCCTCGCTCCATGCCGAGTACATTCAGGATGTCTTCGCGGGACCAAACGTAAAACTTCCCCTCTTCCCCTTCGCTGTCCGCGTCGCGAGTGCAATAGAAGCCCCCTTGTTCGTCGGTCAAGTCCTCCAATACATAGTCTAGGGTTTCGCAGACGACATTTCGATAGCGAGTATTGCCGGTGAGAAGATAGCCATCCGTGTAGGCGCTGGCCAAGAGGGAATTGTCGTAGAGCATCTTTTCAAAGTGAGGGACCAGCCATTTTTCATCGACGCTATAGCGTGCGAATCCGCCCCCCAAGTGATCGTAGATGCCGCCATCGGCCATGCAATCGAGTGTCTTGGTAATGATATGAAGCCGTTGTTCACTGGGTCGACGTGTTTGCAGTTGTATCAACAGGCGAATATCCATGGCGTGCGGAAACTTGGGGGCTCCACCAAACCCGCCCCAGCGGGCATCAAATGCTTGTGTCAACCACCCGTCCGCGTTCCATAACAACGACTCATCGAGTGCCAGGTGGCTTTCCTGATCGGCCACGTTGAGTTTGGGTTGGCTTGAAGATTTCAGATGCCGAGTGATTTCCTCGCTTTGACTGAGCAAGCTCTCACGTTTGTTCTGCCAAGCATCGAAGATAGCTTGCAAGACGTCGAGAAAGCCAGGACGCCCCCAACGACGCTCGGGAGGCCAGTAGGTGCCACCATAAAATGGCTTCATGTCAGGCGTAAGGAAAACGCTCATCGGCCAACCACCAGATCCCGTCAACATCTGGACCGTCTGCATATAAATATGGTCCAGATCGGGCCGCTGTTCCCGATCGACTTTGATGGACACAAAGTTGCCATTCAGAAACGCCGCGATGGCAGGATTTTCAAAACTCTCATGCTCCATGACATGGCACCAATGACAAGCCGCATAACCGATCGAAAGAAAAATAGGCTTGGATTCGAGGCGTGCTTTTTCCAGGGCCTCGCTTCCCCATGGGTACCACTGGACCGGGTTGTTTTGATGCTGCAACAGATATGGGCTGGTCGATCCAGCGAGCTTGTTCGGCATTCGTGATTCGATTTCTAAGTGGTTCTTAGTGAGAGTGGTGGCACTTGGGTTTTGTTTAGACGAGCGGCAGATTGAAAACTACCAGATGCATCTACCCTCTCCGGCCTTCAGGCCGACTCTCCCAAAGGGAGAGTTAGTTCACCCTCCCTCCGGGAGGGTCGAGCGAAGCGAGGGGAGGGTAGAACTCAGTCTGCCGCTCGCCTTAGGCATAATCTTATACGGTATAATGTTTTCTGACTGCCATTATTTCCCTTCAGAAACAAAACCATGCACGTCCATCGACCATTTGTCTTTATGGCCATTCTCTTTTCCAGTCTATTCCATTTACAGCTTACGGTCCCCGCGTTCGCTCAGGCAGCGAAATCGATCCCTGGTCAGAACGATGCAGAGGTCGCTAAAGCCTTTCAAACTTGGTTGGATGCCGAATGCAAACGACACCCAGTGTTCTCGACCCAGCAAGGCAATCGGGAATACGATGGTCAGATGGACGATTTATCGCCCAAAGCCCGAGCTGACGATGCCAAACGCGATCGGGATTTCCTAATGGAATTAACCAAGAAATTTGACCGATCGACGCTATCACGAAACGCTCAAATTGACTTGGAAATATGGGAAAGTTTCCTTCGCTACCGAGTTTGGCAATTCGACAACAGCGATGACTTTGCAAATGACCCTCGCATCTATCTTCAGTATTGTTCCGACAGCGTGTTTGGACTGTTCACGCAGTCGACATTGCCACGCCACCGAAACGTCGAAAACGCAGTCAGCAGAATTTCCTTCATTCCAGCCGTCATCGCTGCCGCCAAGGAATCCATAAAGAACCCGCCCAAGATACTGACCGAAGTTGCGATCAAGCGAACCGATGGGGCTATCTCCTTCTATGAAAAGGACATCTTTGCGCTGGCGGAAGAGTCGCCACAAATCAGCGCACTTGCGTCGCCTTGCCGCAAGGCCGCCGAATCGCTTCGAGACTACAAAAAATTCCTCGAGGAAGTAGTTCTGCCACGCTCCAATGGAGAATGGCGAATCGGCCCAAAAAAGTTTGGCGAAAAACTGGATATGGAATTGGACGCTGGACTATCGGCCCAAGAAGTCATCGATACGGCCGAAGCCGAAGCCAACCGGGTCGATCGGGAAATGTACTACGTCGCCAAACAGCTTTGGAGTTCCATTTTCAAGTCCAAACCGGTGCCAGCCGATGACCTGATCGGTCGACGAGAGACGATTCGCGCCGTCTTGTCGGAACTTGGCAAAGACCATGGTCAGTCCGCCACGTTGGTCAACGATGCGCGAAGCACCGTTGAAAAGATCAAAACTTTTATTCAGGAAAAGAAGATTCTGACTCTGCCTGCACCAGACCAGTGTTCCATTATCGAGATGCCTGAATTTCAGCGCGGATTTTCAGCGGCCTATCTGAACCAGGCTCCACCCCTCGATGCCAAAGCGAAAAGCCTTTACGCCATCGCGCCTCCACCCTCGGATTGGCCGACCGAACGTCAGGAAGCATTCTTTCAAGAATACAATCGCTCGATGCTACAGATTCTGACTATCCACGAAGCCTATCCTGGACACTACGTTCAATTGGACTACAGCAACCGGGTTGATTCGCTCATTCGGAAAGTCCTTTCCTCCGGCGTCTTCGCGGAGGGATGGGCCGTCTACACAGAGCAAATGATGCTTGACGAGGGTTATGGCAACGGAGACTTAGCCTTGCGTCTGCATCAGCTTAAATTTTATATGCGGGCGGTGCTAAACGCCATCTTGGATTACCGAATGCATTGTTCCGCCATGTCGGACGACGAAGCCTTGGCTTTGCTCGTCGATCGCGGCTTTCAAACATCTGGCGAAGCCATCGGAAAGATCCAGCGGGCGAAACAAAGCTCTTGCCAACTGTCGACCTACTTCGTTGGACGCACAGCTTTTTATCGCTTGCGACAGAGTGTTCAGCGGGCTCGCGGCGAGGGATTTCTTCTTGGCCCATTCCATGAAGAAGTCTTGCTCAAGGGGACGCTGCCGGTGAAATACCTACCCGAACTGGTAAAGTAAGCCAATGCAGCACGGCACCCAATGTAGCACGGCACTCAATGTAGCACGGCACTCAATGTAGCACGGCACTCCGTGCCGTGATTCTCGACACGGAGTGTCGAGCTACACTGCTAAGACTGGTTCCCTTTGCATTGGTCCAGCAATGCTCGAATCGTGTCTGCCAGCAGATTCAGACTGAATGGTTTCGAAAGCACTTGATTGGTTCTAAGTTGTCTGGCTCGAGTCACAATCGATTCGTCCATTTTGGCCGACATCAGGATGCACGGCAAAGTCGACCTGGTATCGCGTAGAGATTGAAGCATCCCGAGGCCGTCTAGTCGCGGCATATGAACGTCCAACAACGCAAGATCGATATGCTGGCTGCGAATCACTTCCAAGGCCTCTAGCCCATCGGCGGCAAGGACCGTTCGGTAACCACGTCGGGAAAGAGCTTCAGCCAGGGACAATCGGAAGTCGCGATTATCGTCGGTGATCAACAGGTTTGGCTCTAGCATTTGCACGACTAGATTCTTACGCTCCAATACCATTTCCGTTTGGCCTTGTAATTAACTCTGCAATTATTGATGAACTATCCTGCCAAATCAAACCCGATTTCCCAATCCGCTGATCAGGAACGACATATTTTGACGGATAATTCGTCACATCCGGCTTTTTTGTCCCATTTAGAGCAAGCTTTGGGTTTTCGCATGGCTCAAGGGTTGAGTCGCAACTGCACCGTTTCGCAGCCTGTCGGGCCGACCACCATTTCGAGAAACGGTGTTATTGCGATCAACTTTGGTGCGAATGATTACCTGGGGCTGTCATGGCATCCAGAGGTTCGGCAGGCTGCATTGGAGTCCGCTCAGCGGATTCCAAAATTTGGAAGCGGAGCGAGTCCATTGGTCACTGGCCAAACATCCGAGCATGCCGATTTGGTGCAATCCATCGCAGACTTTAAAGAAACCGAAAGCGCAATTGTCTTCTCAAGCGGTTATGCCGCCAACGTCGGGACCGTAGCCGCGCTAGCCACCAAAGAGGATATCATCTTTAGCGACAGCTTGAACCACGCCAGCCTCATCGATGGCTGCCGTTTGAGCCGAGCCCAGGTGATGGTTTACCCGCACTCTGACTATTTTGCCTTACGAGAGTTGGTTCGGCAGAATCGGCATCGCGGGCGATTCGCGTTTGTGGCGACCGATTCGGTGTTTAGCATGGATGGCGATCTGGCGCCTTTAGTTGAAATCGATGCGATTTGCCGAGAGTTTGACGTGATGTGCATTCTGGACGAAGCTCATGCAACAGGCGTGTACGGCGTCGAAGGACGCGGATTGGCCGAACACACAGGTCTATGCTCCGAGCGAATCGTCAGTGTTGGGACATTGAGCAAAGCGTTGGGGTGTGTTGGTGGCTTCGTGGCTGGTCCAAACGTGTTGATCGATTGGCTGACCAACCACGCACGATCGTGGATTTACAGTACTGCGTCGACTATTCCAAACGCTGCCGCAGCTTGCCGGGCGATTTCGCTGGTGCGGGACATGCAGGACCAAAGAAGTGAGCTTGCGAGGAAAGCCATAGAACTTCGGTCCAGACTTGCTAGCCTCGGCTTCGAAGTTGGAAGGGGCGATAGTCCTATCATTCCGGTCTACATCAACGACGCGAAACAAGTGATGCAATTCAGCGAGCAGTTGCTTAAAGCCGGAGTATATGTTCCGGCAATTCGACCGCCGACGGTACCTGAAGACCGCAGCCTATTGAGAATAAGTCTATCGATCGTGCATTCCACCGATGAACTAAACCGACTTTTAGAAGTGCTTGCGTCTCTCGCGTAGCTGCAATCGTGAGAATTCGGAATGTCCCCGAGTTTACTCGGGGGATGCTTACCACAGCTCTACTCCAATTCGTGCCCAGCATATTTCTGACCAACATCGCTTGCGTTACGGCCAGTGTAGTTTCCCCTTCAGTCGACCGCGACGACTTGGTCGAATCCAGAGTCAACTTTACCGAGTGGTTTCTTGCATTTTCGCTGCGCAGACAATACGATTAGACTTCCTCCCGATGGTCGGATGCAAACCATTCGACAGTCAACCGCTCGGGATGGTCCGACGGGCTGCGGCATCGCACAGGAAGGAACAACCATGTCAATCGATTTACCGCTGGACAAAATGACTTTGGCCGACAAACTGGAAGCCATGGAAAAGCTATGGGCTGATCTTTCACAGACGCCGACTGAGTTGCCTTCTCCTTCATGGCATGCTGATATTCTGGCTGAACGCCTCAGGCAAGCTGAATCCGGAAATGTCAAATTCATAGACTTGGAAGATGCAATGGCAGAGGTAAGGAAACACGTTCGTGAGAATCCGCGTACTTGAGTCTGCCAAAAAGGACTTGCAATCTGCTTGGTACTTCTATGAAAATCAGTCTCCTGGATTGGGCGACTATTGCCTTGACTCGTTGCAAGCGGACATTCGCTCACTCACCGTTTAAGCGGGGATGCACACTAGAGTCGATGGCGTGTTTCGAATGCTTGGCAAACGATTCCCGTTCGCGATGTATTACTCAATGGACGAAGAATCTATTGATATTCTTGCAGTATTGGACTGCCGTCGTGACCCTCAATGGATAGCCAAGCGTTTGAAATGATCCCGAACTTAGGAATTCGAATCACATCTCAAACGCCAGTTTGATGGGAAGCATTGTACAGACAACACATTTCTGACGACCGAAGTTTGCTGAGAATTAGTCTATCGATCGTGCATTTCGTCGATGAAATAAACCAACTTTTAGAAGTGCTTACGTCTCTTTCGAAGCTACATTGCGTCCCAGAAAGCAAAAGAGGAATCGAAAGATTGCCCTCCCGGAATCGAACTCCGAAGCGCTACCGTTGCGAAAGCGATTACTGCGAGTCAATCGCGACGAACTGACCTGGCTGCTGAACGGTTGAGCACCCTGGCTCTGCCGGTTGCACCCGTCAGCAATTATGACGGATGTATTCAGCTCCTCGCTCTTCCGCTTCGTCATGGTTCAGTACGTTACCCTCCGAATCAAGCAGCAAATTCTCTAGGAAGATGGTAACGGCTCTCGGTATCACGTGATTGTGCTTCAAGAATGCGTAAGACCGGCCTTCGCGGCTATCGTCCGGGCCAAACTCGCCGCTGATGGCTTGGTGCGTAAAAAAACTCACCGCATCACAGATGGCTTTGCTAACACGTTTTGACCCAGGGAAACACTTCGTATTGTGCTCTTGATCGAGCTGATTCGCGAATCCCATCGCATCGGGATTGTTCCTGGCCACTGACAACATGTAATCTAGTTCGGGCCAAATTCCTTCGCCACCGAGGCACTTAAGGTATTCGCTCTGGCTTTCACGACTTGACGAATGCGACAGATGCAGAAGCTGGCCAAGTTCTTCCACGGAAAGCTCTCGAATGGAAGGTTTCCAACACCACTTGCGACTCATAGTTACTCACATTTCCTATTAAACCGATTCCGCTATGGGTTTCGGCCACGAATGTGCAGAGCTTCCGCGCGGACCAGTTATTGTACCGCAACTCGTCGAACCAAGGTAGGTTGAAGAGCTTCACGAATTCCCTCGCGCAGGACTTCCTATCAACCTGAGTCTCGGCTGTTAACCTGGCTATCGAAGTTGTCCGCAATCCCGCTCCGGGCACTGGACCGCAGCCAACAACTTTGCGTCTTTGCGGCTTGGCGTGATCATGCTTTTGGCTCGCGGAAAGACACGAAGACGCAAAGAAGTGAAGTGTTGGCTCGTTCACTCCGCGTTCTCCTTGAGATCGTTAGCGATGCGGGTGATTCCGTCCTTGATCAGTGCTTCGCCAAAGTTGATGAGCAGTCCCAGTCGTTTGTCAGCGAGTTTCAAATAAGTGAGCAACTGCTTCTTGTGCACAGGGTGGATCTTTTCTACGGATTTCAACTCGATGATGACGAGATCTTCGACGATCAGGTCGGCACGGAATCCTTCATCAAATCGCAACTCATCATAAACGACTGGGATTGGATGTTGTCGAACGATCCGCAATCCACGCTTCTTGAGTTCATAGGCAAGAATCGATTCGTAAACGGACTCCAGCAGTCCTGGTCCTAACTTGACATGGATATGGTACGCAGCATCAACAATCACTTTCGCAATTTCGTTTTCCGTCATCGGTCTTTCTCGCTTGTGATAGGGACTAGCAACTTTGCGACTTGGCGGCTTGGCGAGAGATCTTTTGGTGACTCGCAAAGACGCG
>Ga0105048_10002703_pt1 | contig 28866 bp, 16 predicted proteins | sample MAT05_FD_78382 | JGI IMG/M metagenome (GOLD analysis project Ga0105048, IMG submission 78382) | Freshwater microbial communities from Lake Fryxell liftoff mats and glacier meltwater in Antarctica - MAT-05 | ecosystem: Environmental > Aquatic > Freshwater > Ice > Liftoff microbial mat | place... | reverse complement strand
TATTCGCGGCCGTCGGTTGCACGGCGATCCTCCATCGATACATCGGTCACCTCCGCCTCGACCGGGTTGGGGGTCGAGGGCAGGTCGGAGCCTGCGACCGGGGCAGCGACTCCGGAACCCCGAATACCGCGGAAAGTCGCATGATGTGCTGCTGCGCGGCCCGTCTGTGGCGTTGTCCCGGTGAAGGGTCGGCCAACCGCTTTGGCGGCACCCTCGGCGCGATTGTGATCCTGCCGCTCGCGGCCGACGCCGCGCTCGTCGAGCGCATGGCTGATGCCCGCCAGATGCACCTCACCCGGGCCGCGCTGCAGATCGGTATCACCCGAGACGACCTGCCAGAGCGGACTGCCGAGGGCGTCGAGCCCTTCCTCGCGGTTCACATAGAGGAGGCGACCCAGCCTGGAAAATGTCGCACTTCTCGTCCAGTGCGCCGAAGTCTCGCCGAGCGAATTCACGCGCATCCAAGGCCAGCAAGCTCCCGAACCCAATCGCGGCAAACGGCCCTACAAACCGTTGTGCGCCCGCAGTCCGGGCGGCCTCGAGCTTCACGCCGATGTCTTCATCGCCGCCCACGATCGCGCCGCCCTGGAGCGCCTGTGCCGTTACATGGCACGACCTCCGATCCCTCAGGATCGCTTGTCATGGCGCTCCGACGGCAAGCTCGTCATGTCGCTGAAGCGCACCTGGAAGGGCGGCGTGCGAGCCCTCGTCTTCGAGCCCCTCGCCCTCATCGCCCGCCTCGCGGCCCTCGTTCCCACGCCCTACATGCACCTACGGCGCTTTTACGGGATCTTCCCACCGCCAGGGGCTCTTCGCCGGTGTCGCTCAGCGCAGTACGCATAATCGTCGTGAAGCGCATGCGCTCGGGTTGGCTGTGCGCGAGCACCTTGGCGCTGAAGCGCATCTCGATTTTGTCCGGGCTGGGCACGAGCCGGCGTGGAAGCCAGATGAGCGCCGGCTCGCTTCGCCGGATACCGTGATCTGTTTTCGACGATTGTGCTATGGCCGCGGCGAGCATGAACGCGCTCGATCTGACCATCGCCGTCTGCACCGCGGACCGACCCGACGCCCTGAGCCGCCTGCTCGCGGACCTCGGTCGGGCCGAAGCGGGCACGTGGTCGCGCGAGCTGCTCGTGGTCGACAATGGCGCGACGCCGGTCGCGGTCGACGCGCGCGTCGTGACGAGCCCGCGCGGCAACATCGCGCGTGCCCGCAACGTGGCCCTGGCCGAGGCGCGCGGGCGCTTGCTGCTGTGGCTCGATGACGACCAGCGTGTCGGGCCCGGCTTCTTCACCGAGCTCGAGCGCGCGTGGCGCCATCGCCCGGCCTGGTCGTCGGGCGTGCGCTTGGCCGTCAAGGCGACCTTCGAGGGCCCACACGACGTGCGCATGGAGACGTTCTTCGCGCCGCTGGTCGGGCTCGAAGGGGCGCTCGTGTGGCGCGAGACGTTCGCCACGAACGGGTTGTTGGTCGAACGCGATGCGCTGCGAAGCGTGCATGGACCCACGCCCGAAGGTCCGTTCGATGCGTGGTTCGGCACGCGCGGCGCCGAGGACACCGACCTCTTCATGCGCGCCTCTGACGCGGGTCTGCGCTTCTCTTCGACGCGCCTAGTGTGGATCGACGAGGTCATCCCCGAGCGGCGCGCGACCCTCGCCTACATGGCGCGCAGCGCGTTCCGCATCGGCTTCACCGACGCCGTCCTCGACCTACGCCGCCTCTCTCGCGCGGCGGTCGTCAAGGACCTCGCGACCCACCTCGTCTTCGATGCCACGTTCTTGCCGATCTCCATGCCCACACCGAACGGCCGGATGCGCCGCGGCCTGAGCCTCATGCGCCAGGCGGGCAAGGTGTGGGCGCTCATCGGGCGCGACTACCAGCACTATCGAATGGCACCCTGAGCGAGGCGCCCGACGACCCAAGCAGCGCAACTGTACCGCTTCCCGTGGCTGCGAGATTCGTGGACCAACGCTCGGCCGAGCAAGCTCGACCGCTACAATTTGGGTCGGAGGATCCGACCGCACCGAATTGCCTGAAAGGGTGTTCAGGTTGTGGTTGCCTTTCCTGACTTGGGGCGTAGGATGCCGCCTCGGCATGGGGTGGGCATGATTCGGATCCACGGGGCGCGGCAGAACAACCTGCAGAATGTCGATGTCGCGATTCCGCGAGGTCGGCTGACGGTCGTGACGGGCGTGTCGGGCTCGGGCAAGAGCTCGCTGGCCTTCGATACGCTGTATGCCGAGGGGCAGCGGCGCTATGTCGAGAGCTTCTCGACTTACGCGCGGCAGTTCCTCGAGCGCATGGACAGGCCCGATGTCGACAGCATCGATGGGCTCTTGCCCGCGGTCGCGCTGGAGCAGAAGAACACGATCCGTTCGTCGCGCTCGACGCTCGCGACCCTGACCGAGCTGACCGACTACCTCAAGGTGTTGTTCGCGCGCATGGCCGGGCTGCACTGCCCGGTGTGCGGCGTGCTGGTCGTGCCGGACCATCCGGTCGAGGCGGCCAATCGCATCATGGCTGAGGCGCCCGAGCTGCGGGTGTGGGTGACGTTCCCGTTTCAGGCCGGCAAGGGCAAGGACGCGGAGCTGGCGCAGCGGTTCCTGTTGCAGCAGGGCTATCGCCGGGTGTTGCGCAAGGGGGTCGTCGTCGACCTCGACGATGCGGGCGTGGCGGGGCTGCGCGGGGAAGAGCAGATCCTGGTCGACCGTCTGGTGCTGCGTCCGGACGAGAAGTCGCGCTTCGTCGAGTCGATCGAGACAGCCTATCGCCTCTCGGATGGCCTCGCGGTGGTGTACGTCGAGGAGGCCCCCGGCGTGATGGCGAAGCCGCGCCTCTTGAACCGCGATCGCAAGCACTGCGGGCAGAGCTTCGAGCCGCCGAGCGAAGGGCTCTTCTCGTTCTCGTCACCGATCGGCGCGTGCGAGGTGTGCAAGGGCTTCGGGCGTGTGCTCGACATCGACATGGATCGCGTGCTCCCGGATCATCGCAAGTCGCTCGCGATGGGCGCGATCGAGCCGTTCACGACCGCCTCGCGTGGCGATGAACGCAAGGCTCTGCGGGACGCCTGCACGGCGGTCGGCATCGACATGAACACGCCGTTCGAGAAGCTCTCGGAGGCGGACCGCAGCTTCATCCTCGAGGGCAATCCGAAGCGGCTCGCGCGCTGGAAGGGCGTGCGCGGCTTCTTCAAGATGCTCGAGAGCAAGACCTACAAGATGCACGTGCGCATCTTCCTGTCGCACTACCGCGCCTACGTGCGCTGCGTGACGTGCGGCGGCTCGCGCCTCAAGCCGGCGGTCAAGTGGTGGCTCCTGAACGAGCGCACCCTGCCCGAGGTGCTCGGGCTGACGGTCAGCGACGCACGTAAGTGGGTACTTACATTGCCGCCGACGGCGCGCTCGCAAGCGCTGAAGCCGGTGAGCGAGCAGCTCGCCGATCGGCTCGGCTATCTCGAGCGGGTGGGGCTCGGCTATCTCAACCTCGATCGCCAGGCGCGCACGCTGTCCGGTGGTGAGGTGCAGCGCGCGAACCTGACGTCGACGTTGGGCAGTGGCCTCGTCAATACGCTGTTCGTGCTGGACGAGCCGACGGTCGGCCTGCACGCGGATGACTCCGAGCGGCTCGCGGATGTGCTGGCCGAGCTGGTGCGGCGCGACAACACCGTGGTCCTGGTCGAGCATGATCCGGACATGCTCGCGGTCGCCGATCACATCATCGAGATGGGTCCCGGCCCGGGGCAGGACGGTGGCAAGGTCCTCTACGACGGGCCCGTCGGCGGCTTCTCGGCGGCCAAGGGCTCGCCGACGATCGAGGCGCTCGAAGGGCTGGCGCTCGGTCGCAAGGCGGCGCTCGAGATGGTCGCCGGCAAGGGCCTGGGCAAGGGCGAGCCGGCGCTGCGTATCGTCAATGCGCGTGCGTGGAACCTGAAGGGCATCGACGTCTCGTTCCCGATCGGCTGCGTGTCGGTCATCACCGGCGTGTCTGGCTCGGGCAAGTCGACGTTGATGGAAGACGTGTTGCATCGCGGGGTCTTGCGCCGCCAGGGGCGCGTGACCGAGATGCCGGGACTGTGTGATCGAATCGACGGGCTCGAGCACTTCTCGGAGGTGATCTGGATCGACCAGAGCCCACCGCAGGCGAGCTCGCGGGCGAACCCGGTGACGTACGTCGGGGCGTGGGATCACTTTCGCCAGCTGTTCGCGCGTACCGATGGCGCCAAGGCGCGCGGCTACACCGCGACGACCTTCTCGTTCAATACCGGTGATGGGCGTTGTTCCGCGTGCGAAGGCTCGGGCGTCGAGACGGTCGAGATGCAGTTCCTCGCCGACGTGAGCCTCGCTTGCGAGGTGTGCGAAGGTCGCCGCTTCAAGCCCGAGGTGCTCGATGTGCGCTGGCAGGGGCGCAGCGTGTCGGACGTGCTTGCGCTGACCGTCGACCAGGCGGTGCCGCTGCTCAACCAGAAGATCCAGGCGTGCGCGGCGCTGCAGAGCCTGCAGGATGTTGGGCTCGGCTACCTGCGGCTCGGCCAGCCGCTGGCGACGTTGTCCGGCGGCGAGGCGCAGCGCTTGAAGCTGGCCGAGCACCTCGCGAGCAGGAAGCGCCATGCGCTGTTCCTGCTCGACGAGCCGACCAGCGGGCTGCACCTGAAGGACGTCGCGAACCTCAACCGGGTGCTGCGGCGCCTGACCGAGATCGGCGATCACACCGTGCTCTGCGTCGAGCATCACCTCGATGTGATCGCGGCCGCCGACTATGTCGTCGACCTCGGCCCGGGCGGTGGCGACGCGGGCGGCAACCTGATGTTCGCGGGGCCGCCGGGGCTGCTCGCGCGAGAGTCGAGCGCGACCGGTCGCCACCTCGCGCGCTGGCTGTCGGGCGTCTCGCCGCTCGCCCGCGGTGTGGCCGAAGGGCGCGGAAACTATGACGAAGATCGCGGCGCCGATGGCTGGATTACGGTCGAGGGCGCGCGCACGAACAACCTGAAGGGCATCAATGTGCGTGTGCCGCGCACCGGCCGCACGGTCGTGTCCGGCGTGTCGGGCTCGGGCAAGTCGACGCTGGTCTTCGACATCATCTTCTCCGAGGGGCAGCGGCGCTTCCTCGACTGCCTGTCGGCCTACGCGCGCCAGTTCATCGAGCAGCTCGCCAAGCCCGACGCCGATCGCATCGAAGGCATCCCGCCGACGGTCGCTATCGAGCAGCGCACGACGCGTGGCGGCTCGCGCTCGAACGTCGCGAGCGTCACCGAGATCGAGCCGTTCCTGCGCATCTTGTGGGCGCGCCTGGGCCAGATCCCCGGCGCTGGTGTGTCGGGCGGGCTGACGCTGGATGCGCTGCACAAGCAGCTCACGGCGATGGACCCGAAGACCGCGGTCTACGTCTGCGCGCCCATCGTGCAGGCGCGTCAGGGCCTGCACCTCGACGTGCTCAAGCGCGCGGCGCGCGAGGGTCTGGAGGTCGTCGTCAACGGCGTCGTCGCAAAGCCGGACGAGGTGCCTCGCCTTCGGAAGAAGCAGCATCACGACATCGACTTCGTGATCGCCAAGGTCGCGCCGAAGTCGCCACAGTTCCGCGCGGCGATCACCGAGGCCGCCCGCCTTGGCAAGAGCCAGGTGAAGATCGTCGCGGCGGGCCTCGCGCCCAAGGTCTTCCAGGTGGTTGGCGTTGGCCTCGACGCCGAGATGGGTCGCTCTGACAGCGGCTTCGACCCGCGCTACTTCTCGGCGCGCACCAAGCTCGGGCGCTGCGACGCGTGCGAGGGCTGGGGCGTCTACGACGATGGCTCGCCGTGCGCCGAGTGCGAAGGTTGTCGGCTCGGGCCGATCGGTCGCAGCGTCGTCTTCGGCGGCCGCACGTTCCCCGAAGTGCTCGAGCTCAACCCGCCCGAGCTGGTCGAGTTCCTCGAAGGCACCGAGCTCGATCGACGCGGCAACCTCATCGCGGAGGGCCCGTTCAAGGCCGTGCGCGAGCGTGTGCAGTTCCTCGAAGAGGTCGGGCTTGGCTACCTCGGCTTGAACCGCGCGGTGCGCAGCCTGTCCGGTGGCGAGGCGCAGCGGATCCGGTTGTCGGCACAGCTCGGCGCGCACCTTTCCGGTGTCTTGTACGTGCTCGACGAGCCGACCATCGGCCTGCACCCGACCGACACCGAGAAGCTCCTGCGCACGCTCGACGACCTCGAGGCGCGCGGCAATGGCATCCTCATGGTCGAGCACGACGAGGCGACGCTGCGGACCGCCGACATCCTGATCGACATCGGGCCGGGCGCCGGTGTCGAAGGTGGTGAGATCCTGGCCCAAGGGCCGCTCGACGTGGCGCTCGCGAACCCGCGTTCGATCACCGGTCGTTGCCTCGCGTCGCCTCGCGGAAAGGTGCGAGTCGACGCGCGGGATGTCGACGACGCGGACTGGATCGAGCTCGAGGGGATCCAGCACCACACACTCGAAGGCGTGAACGTGCGCGTGCCGCGTGAGCGGCTGACGGTTATCACGGGTGTGTCCGGCTCGGGCAAGTCGAGCCTCGTCGAGGTGCTGACCAACGCGCTCACGCCGGACAATGCCGAGCGTGGCGAAGGCACATGGAAAAAGCTGCGCGGCACTGAAGGGCTCGAGACGCTGGTCGAGATCGACGACCAGCCGATCGGCAAGAACCCGCGCTCGACCCCGGCAACATACGTTGGCGTATGGGACGACATCCGCACGCTGTTTGCGGCCCACCCCGAGTCCAAGGTGCGTGGCTACGAGCGGGGTCGCTTCAGCTTCAACGTCGCCGGTGGTCGCTGTGAAGCGTGCGCGGGCGCCGGTCAGGTGACGCTCGAGATGAGCTTCCTGCCCGATGCCTACGTGCCCTGCGGGGTGTGCGGCGGCACGCGCTATTCGCCGCAGACGCTGCAGGTCCGCTGGGAAAAGCACTCGATCCACGATGTCTTACAGATGCCGGTGCGCGATGCGCTCGCCACGTTCGAGCGGGTGCATCGCATCAAAGAAAAGCTCGAGATGTTGAACGACGTCGGCCTCGGCTATCTGCGCCTGGGCCAGGGATCGCCGACGCTGTCGGGCGGCGAGGCGCAGCGCATCAAGCTGGTCACCCACCTCGCGGGACGTGGCCAGAAGAAGACCGTGCTGATCCTCGACGAGCCATCGATCGGCCTGCACATGGCCGACATCCCGAAGCTGCTCGAGGTGCTGCACCGCCTCGTCGACAAGGGCGCGACCGTGGTCGTGGTCGAGCACAACCCGGACATCATGCGCGAGGCGGACTGGGTCATCGACATGGGCCCCGGACCCGGCGCCGACGGCGGCAAGGTCGTCTATCAAGGCGAGTATGCCGGGCTGGTCGGCCTCACGGGCTCACGCACCGGCGAATATCTCGGCCGTCAGCCCGGCGCAGCCGCCGCAGCGACGCCTGCGAAGAAGGCGGCCAAGCTCAAGCCCGTCGTCGCCGCTCCGATGCCGCCGAGCAAAGCCGCGGCCAAGCGTGCGAGGGCGGCGACCGCTGCGACCAAGGCCGCTGCCGCTGCCAAACCCGGCAAATCGCCTACTGCCGTGGCGGCCAAGCCGGCACGGGCCGCGAAGCCGCGAGCGACGGCGAAGTCCGCGGCGGTCTGAAGACGCGGGCAACCGGTCGACTGCACGGATGGCGTCGCTCAGCGCGCGGGGAGCGTCTCGACGGGCAGCTGATCGAGCACACGATGAGCCGGAAGAGGCGGACCGATAAAATCTACAGAAAGATGCGGTAGGCCGTGTTGCTGGTCTCGTCGGTGAACGGGTAGCCGAGGTCGGTGAGCGCCTGGAAGAAGGCTGCGCGGTCATTCGACGCGACTTGCATGCCACATAAGACGCGACCATAGGCGGCGCCGTGATTGCGATAATGGAACGCTGAAATGTTCCAATGTCCCGACAATCTCGTGAGGAAATTGAGCAATGCGCCGGGTCGCTCGGGAAACTCGAAGCGGCAGACGACCTCGTCGGTGGCGGCGGGTGCCTTGCCGCCGACCATGTGGCGCACGTGCAGCTTGGCGACCTCGTTGTCGGTGAGGTCATGCACTTCATAGGCGGCTGCACGCAGGGCAGCGACGATCTGCTCGCGCTCGGGGCGACCGTGGCGCAGGGCTACGCCGACAAAGACATGGGCCTTGGTCGTGTCAGCGAACCGGTAGTTGAACTCGGTCACGCTGCGCGGGCCCAGCGTCTCGCAGAACGTGCGGAAGGCGCCGGGTCGCTCCGGGATCGCGACCGCGAAGATCGCCTCGCGCGCCTCGCCGATCTCCGCCCGCTCAGACACGTGGCGCAGGCGATCGAAGTTCATGTTGGCGCCCGAGTCGATGGCGATGAGGACCTGGTCCTTCGCCTCGGGATGGGCGTCGACCCAGCGCTTCATGCCGGCTACGGCGAGGGCGCCGGCAGGCTCGGCGATCGAGCGTGTGTCGTCGAAGACGTCCTTTATCGCTGCGCAGATCTCGTCGGTGTTGGCGGTGATGATCTCGTGCACCAGCGACCCGGCGATCGCGAACGGCAGGTCGCCCGCGCGCGCCACCGCACAGCCATCGACGAACAGCCCGACGCTGCTGAGCGTCACCGGCTGGCCCGCCTGCATGGCTGCCCGAAAGCACGCGGCGTCCTCGGGCTCGACGCCGATCACCTTCGTCTCGGGGCGCACGTAGGACAGGTATGCCGCGATGCCTGCGAGCAGCCCGCCGCCCCCAACAGGAACGAAGACCGCGTCGATCGGACCCGGATGTTGCCGCACCAGCTCCATCGCGATGGTGCCCTGACCCGCGATCACATCGAGGTCGTCGAACGGGTGCACGAACACCGCCGCCGAGGCTTCGACCAGCGTCAGCGCATAGACACGCGCGTGGTCGAACGAGTCCCCATGCAGCTCGACCGTTGCGCCGAGCGCGCGCACCGCGTCGACCTTGATCGAGGGTGTCGTCGTCGGCATCACGATCGTCGCCCGCGCACCGAGGTGGCGTGCCGCCAGCGCAACACCTTGCGCGTGATTGCCAGCGGATGCTGCGATCACACCGCGCGCAAGCGCCTCGGGCGTGAGGTTCGCGAGCTTGTTGAACGCGCCGCGCAGCTTGAACGAGAAGACCGGCTGCAGGTCCTCACGCTTGAGCAGCACCTGGTGACCGAGACGCGCCGATAACCTCGGCGCGACCTGCAGCGGTGACTCCGTCGCCACGTCGTAGACCTTGGCGGTCAGGATCTTCCGCAACAGGTCATTCATGCGTGCTTGCCTGTGGCCGCTACTGCGTGCCGCTACGGCGAGTCGGGGCTCTTCAGACGGACGATGTACGAGATGTTCGGGTAGCCGGTCTTGGCGGCGGCGAGGAACACCCGGCGGATCAGCTTGTAGGGCACGCCCTCGTCGGCCTGAATCAGGATCTTTCCGTCGAACTCCTGGTCCTTGCGGATGTCCTTGAACGCTTCCTGCTCTTTCTTCAGGGCGTCGACCAGCCGGGGCAGGGTGTACTCTTCGGTCTCGGCGAGGACGGTGCGCGAGCTCTCGACGCGCGTCTGCTCGAAGATGATCTCGGTCGCCGAGATAGCGATCACCGGCACACGGACGAGCTCCGTGCCGGACACCGAGTCCGGCGGCACGATGTCGGCCTGGTTGTAGGTGAAGTCACCTGAGGCCGAGAAGTTCATCAGCAGGAAGATGACGATGACGGACATGAAGTCGACCATCGACGTCAGGTTCAGCGACGCAGACAGCGTGCGCGAGGCCTTGGATGCCATGTTGCGCTTCACCTGGCGGAGGGCAGAGCCCGAGCCCGCACGCCGCCCTGGAGTCTTGATCGCCATCGCTCAGCCTCCACCACATGCGGGACCACCCTGTGGCGGTGCCACGAGCTGCCCGAGCGATACGTTCTTCAGACCGAGCCCGGCGCAGATGTCCATCACATCGACGAGCAGCTCGAACGGGAGCTCGTCGACGGCGGCGATGCCGATGAAGAGCTGGCCAGAGACCGTGTTCTTCTGCGACTCGAGGATCTTCTTCAGCTTGGGTAGGTCGTATTTGCTGCCGTCGCGCGCGACCGTGCAGGCGTTCTTCTCTTCCGGGAGCATCAGCTCGTACCCGGACTGGCTGATCGTGATGTTGACCTTCTTCGGCTTCTCGCCCGTGCTAGGGCCGCCATCCAGTTTCTGGGTGGTGTCGAGCTGCGCCATCTGGGTCCAGACGGCGGTGATCAAGAGGAACGAGATACAGCACGACAGGAGGTCGATGAAGGGGACCAGGTTGAGGTCGAAGTCGAGGGTGCGTTTGCCGCCACCCTCGGGCATGTTTACGCCACCCATTTAGGTCTCCTTCTTGACCGTCAATCCCAGCTTGTCGCGGTTGACGATGACCAGGTTCACCACGTTGACCGAGGCGGCGTTGATGTCATCGATGCAGCGCTGCGTTCGGCTCTGCAGCATGGCGTAGAACAACAGCGCAGGGATGGCGACAATGAGGCCGAACGCGGTGCAGTTCATCGCCTCCGAGATACCTTTGGAGAGGAGCGTCGCCTTGGTCGCCGCGTCTGCGCTCGACACCGCAGCGAACGACCGGATGAGGCCGATGATGGTGCCGAGGAGCCCCATCAATGTTGCGACGTTCGAGAGCATCGGCAGGAAGCCCGTGCGCTTCTCGAGCTTCGGCACTTCTTTCAGCGCCGCCTCGTCCATCGCCGACTGAACGACCTCATCGTCGTGGTTGACCTTCAAGAGGCCCGCCTTGACGATCTTGCCGAGCGGGCTCGGGTCGTGGCTCGCGTACTGCACAGCCTTGTCCAGGTTCCGCGACATGATGAGCGAGCGCATCTGCGAGAGGAACGACTCGCGCTTGCTACTGGTGCGGAAGTAGAGAACGTAAGTGCGCTCGATCACAATGAAGATGACCACGATGCCGATCACCAGGATCGGGTACATCCAGAAACCACCCTCTTCAAAAGCTTCCGCAAATGCCAACATTTCCAGCTACCCTCCGCCTCGTGCGGGCTCGTCACCCACGTATGTCTCGTCGCTACGGGGATGATTGATCACTCAGCGCCGGTCGAGCGCTTCACGTCCGAGATGATGTTGTAGAGCGTGACGCTCGCTTCGTTGATCTCGTCGACCAGCTTGTGCTCGCGGCTCTTCAAGAGCGCGTAGATGAGCAGCGCCGGGATGGCGACAATGAGACCGAACGCCGTGCAGTTCATCGCTTCCGAGATACCGCGCGCCAGCTCGGTCGCCTTCTCGCCGGCGGAAGCCGTGGCCACCGCCGAGAACGAACGGATGAGGCCGATGATGGTGCCGAGGAGGCCCAACAGCGTCGCCACGTTCGAGAACATCACGAGGTAGCCCGTGCGTGTCTCGATGCGCGGGATCTCGCTCAGCGCAGCCTCGTCCATCAGCAGCTGCACGGTCTGCTTCTTCTCGTTGAAGTTCTGAACGCCAGCGCGCAGCACCTTCACGAGCGGCGCCTTGGTGCTGCGCAGCACCTTCAACGCCCGCTCGATGTCGTTCGAGCGGATGCACTTCTCGAGCGTTTCGATGATCTGCTTCTTGTCGACGCCCGCCTGCGTGTACAGCCAGAACACGCGCTCCAGCGCGATTCCGACCACGAAGATCGAGACGACGAGAATGGGGTACATCCATTCCCCACCCAGCTTGAATGCCGCGACGATATCTTCCATGAGATCGCTTCCGCCTCTCGTGCCTTCGCCCCGCTTCGTCGTCGCCCGGACTGGCGAGCAACAGAGCGATGCGAGTCGCTTCGCGACTACGTGAGATGAACCCCCCCACGCGTCGGAGTGGGACCTTAGCATCGTCCCCCGGGGGAGGCAATCGTTCAATCCCCGCTTGTTCTGTGGCTTTGCGGGGCCTTCGTGGAAAATTTCGGACTCGAAAGCCCGGGCGTCACGGCACGAAGGCCAGCAATACATCGTCCATGAAGCGTAAACCGAGGTCGGTCAGGCGGATGTTCGCGCCTTCGAGCGTGAGCCTGCCGGCCTCGACCTCGCCTGCGATGACCACCGCGTAGCGCTCGAGCGAAGGCGCCGGCAGGGTGAGGCCGATGTCGAGGCGGCGGAGGCCGGTGAGGATCTGCTCGAAGGCGAGCGTGTCGGCATCGGGCGTCTCGACATCGACCTCGGCACGGCCGTCTTTCAGCATGCGCTCGATGTAGCGGCTCGGGCGTGGCTCGTTGCGGCTGCGGCGGCCTCCCATGAAGCCGTGGGCACCGGCGCCGAGGCCGAGCCACGGGCGCAGCTCCCAGTAGGCGCTGTTGTGGCGCGCGATGTGGCCGAGGCGCGCATACGACGAGACCTCGTAGTGAAGGTAGCCGCGGCCCGCGAGCAGGTCGCGGGCAGCGAACATCATGTCGGCCTGGAGGCCATCGTCGGGAGAGGGGCTCGTGCCCTTGCGGATGCGCAGGCCGAGCACGGTTGTCGGCTCGATGGTCAGCGCATAGAGCGAGAGGTGCGGTGGGTCGAAGCGGTCGACCGCGTGCCCGAGCTGTGCGAGCCAGGCGGCGAGCGTCTGGCCGGGCAGGCCGAACATCAGGTCGATCGAGAACGAGGCGAGGGTCTTGGAGGCGTAGGCCGCGGCGATCCGATCGGCCGCGGCGATGGCGCCAGCGACCCCATGCATGCGCGAGAGCGCGGTGAGCTCACCGTCGTCGAGGCTTTGTACGCCGAGCGAGATGCGGTTGACGCCGAGACCTGTCACCGCCGCGAGCCAGGCGTCGTCGACCTCTTCAGGGTTGGCCTCGAGCGTGATCTCGGCGTCCGGCGCGATGCCGGGTGAGGTGCGCGCGGCGGCGAGGAAGCGGGCGAGCTCGCGCACGGGCCAGAGGCTCGGGGTGCCACCGCCGACGTAGAGGGTGCGCGCAGGACCGGGCAGGGTGTGGGCGGTCGCCGCGAGCTCGGCGAGCAGCGCGTCGGTGTATCGATCGGCGGGGATGTTCTTGGGGGTCGCGAGCGCGAAGTCACAGTACACGCAGCGCCGCGCGCAGTAGGCGAAATGGATGTAGATTCCGGCACTTGTAGAGAGTGTCTGGGTCATCGTGTATAGACTTCGACCGTCTCGGGAAGGTAGGCCTCGTCGAGGATCGTGTCGAACGGGACGGCACCGTCGGTCGCGGGAGCGGTGGTCAGCGCGAAGACGCGTTGGGGCAGGCCACGCTCGACATCCATGACGGTGATCGAGGGAGCTTGCGTGATGTCGCTGCCGAGGAGACGCTGGCCGCCGTTGGCGACGCTGCCGACCGATACCACCGGCAGGGCGCCGTAGCGGCCCTTGAAGTAGACGAAGTGGCCGGCGGTCAGGAGTGCTGTGGTGCGGGCGCGCAAGAGCAGCTCGTAGACCTTGAACTTCGGACCGAGGGTGTGGCTGTCGTCGCCTTCGGGCACGTGCTCGCCGAAGGGGTGCAGCGGCAGGTACGAGAAGACGATGCGGCTCTCGTAGACCTGAGATTCGGCGAGGCGATCGCGCAGCCAGTCGAGCGACTCGGCGGTCTGGTCGGCACCGCTCGTGAAGGCCATGAAGACGCCTTCGTACGAGAAGCTCCAGTGGTTGGGGAAGTGGACGCCGTCGCTGAGGTCGAGCTGTTCGCCACCCTTGCCGAGCGGGCGGCGGACCTCGGGACCTTGCGCGACATCGGCCGGCGAGATGGCCGAGAGCAATGGGATGTCGGCGGCGCGCAGGCCCTCGGAGAGCGACTCGCGCAGCCGGTTCCACTCTTCGCCGTCGCGGGCGTGGCCACCGAGGTGAACGACGATGTCGGTGTCGATCGCGACGATGCGGCGCGCGAGTGCGCCGAGCAGGGTGGCATCGGCGCCGCTGGTGTCGGCGATGACGACCATTCGGAAGCTGTTGGGACCACTGGGCTTTGCCGGCACGTTGCCGGCGGCTTCGGGCTCGACCGGGCGGGTCGTCACCGGCAGTCGCTCGAGCGGGATGATTTGCGTCAGGGTCTTCTTCCACGCGCCGTCGCTGAGCTCGACGCTGACGCGCTCATCCGCGGCGCCGCCGATGAACGTGTGCTCGACGCTGCAGAGCGAGGGCCGGGTGTCGGCGGGGGCACCGTTGTCTTCGTCGCTGGTGGTGCTGGCGAATGACCAGCGGCAGGTCGCATTGCGATGGTCATTGGGCAGCGTGACCGCGAGGCTGACGCGGGTCGAGCGATAGACCTGCAGCACCTCGGGGTCGTGGGTGATGCGGACCGGGTCGGGCGCGACCTCGGAGGCCGAGGCGTCAGCGAGAACGGGACGGCCGATCGCCGCGTCGTCGTGCGCGATCCGGGGAAAGGCGCGGCCGGGGATGGAGGGCGTGGGTGGTGCCGGCTTGGGGGTGCGGCCGAGGGTGAGCACGAGCACGAGGGCGAGGGTGAGGCCCGCAATGAGGGCGATGGCGAGCGTGCGTGGGGTCAGAGCCATACGCCCCAGACAACCCGGCTGGTTCCGATGACTTCCAGCGGTCCGGGGCGCTCGCCACGCGACGCTGCTCGATCGAAGCGCTCGCCATCGAGGGTGTAGGCGCCATGCACGGCGATGCGTCGAACATCGTTGCAGTAGACGATGTCAGGCGTCGGGGCGCCGACCATGAGGCGCGGGATCGCGCGGATCACCTCGCCCTTGTCGGTCGGCAGGACGGCGACCGCGTTCATGCCGCCAGGGCTCGCCATGCGGCGCACGGTGGCGACGAGGCCCTTGACGAGCTGGAGCGGCACGGTGGTCGCGACGACCGACGTGTAGTGCGGGTAGATCGTGTCGTCGATGGTCAGCGAGGTGGTCGGCGCATCCAGGAGATGCCCGTACTTATTCCACAATTCGGTGCGCAGCGTGTAGCCGGCGGCGACCTCGTAGAGGAAGCGCGCAAGCCCCGGGTAGCCCTGCCCGAAGCGCTCGTACATCGTGAGGGCGTTGAAGACGAGCTCGCTGCCGAAGATGTAACCGTAGCGCAGCTCGGCGTCGGGGCTCTCCTGGACGGCGAGGAGCGGCACGCCGAGCTTGGGCAGTGAGCCAAAGCGACCGCCGCGGGCGCGCGCCTGGAACCTGCGCACGGTGCGGACGGGGTGGCCGCGCGAGCCGAAGACGCGTGCCAACATGTTCATGCCGCCGCCGTTGACGAACAGGAACAGCGGCAACGGGACGCGCCGACCGAGCCGGGCGGTGGCACGATCGACCACGCGGATGGCGGCGTTGAGGGTCTGGTGGATGGTGCCGTCGCCGCCGTTCAGGATGAGCACGTTGATGTGATGCTCGAACAGCAGGACTTCGAGCGCGGGCTCGAGCGCGGCGAGGTTCGGGGTCTCGCGCGAGGCGGCGGGCTCGGGCAGGATCGCGAGCAGCTTGTCGTGGCCAACCGAGCGCCAGTTCGTGCGCGCCAGGGGATTGCTGAGGAGGCCCGGGCGCACGCGTGCGTTCGGCTCGAGGCCACGCAGGTAGGTCGCGATCGCGTGGGGGTCTAGGGCGGACAAGGATGTGGACTCTGGCTCAGCGGCCTAGCGGAAGTGCGAGAAGGTCGGCGACACCGGTGGCACCACCTGACCTGCGAGCCGCCATATCACGCGGGTCGCGGCGGGCAGAGCCTCATTCGAACGCGAGGTGGACGCGCGGCCGATGGCGACGAAGCCCTGAGTGGAGAACGCGGCGGCGTGGGCCGGCGGCACCAGCACGACCAGGCTGTAGTCCTCGCCGTCGGCGGCGCGCACGCGCGGATCGAGGTCGCCGAGCAGGTCGTCGGCGGGCAGTCGATCGAGGTCGATCTCGAGGGTGAGATCGGACGCGGCGGCGAGGCGCGGCAGGTCGGTGGCGAGGCCGTCGGACAGGTCCATGCCAGCGCTGGCTCCGTGGGCCACCGCCCAGGGGCCGGCCCAGAGCGGTGGTGTCGGCTGCAGGTGCTGTTCGAGCAGGTTCACGTCGTGCGGGATCACGTCGGGTGAGGCCCAGGTCGCAGGGGTCGCGCGCTGGGTCGCGAGCCACATGTCGAGGCCATGGCCAGCGCGGCCAATGGGGCCCGCGACCATGACGAGGTCGCCGGGGTTGCCGCCCGACCGAAGCAGCGGGCGCGACATCGGAATGGCTGGAGAGAGCTCGCCCCAGGCGGTGATGTTGACCGTCAGAGGGCCGTGGGTGCGCACGGTGTCGCCGCCGACGAGGTGGACCTCGTGCATGCGCGCATAGGCACCAAGGCCTTGCGCGAACGCGTGGAAGTAGGCGAGCGGCAGGTCGGGTGGGAGCGCCAGCGAGAGCACGAACGACTCGGGCACGGCGCCCATCGCGGCCACATCCGAGAGGTTCACGGCCAGCGCCTTCCAGCCGAGCGAGCGCGGTGGGTGGGCGCGCAGGAAGTGGGTGCCTTCGACCAAGGCGTCGGTCGTGATGACGCGCGCGTTGGTCGTTGCGGCAAGCACGGCACCGTCGTCGCCGGGCCCGCTTGGCGAGGGCAGGGTGGGGCAGGCGTGCAGCACGATCGCTATCAGATCCTGCTCGCTGAGGTCCGCGACTGTTCCTTCGAGCGCATTCATGGCGGGGTCTCGGTGAGTGTCGGGGTGGTGCGGCGAACGCGCTCCTCGTCTTCGGAGAGGCGGGCGCGGATCTCGTCGCCGTCGATCGTCATGAGGTGGGCGCGCGGCTGGAGCCGGCCACCCGGCAGGACCTCGAGCGGACCAGTGGCACCGACCAGCATGCGGGGCGTGGCGAACGTGTCGCGGATGTCGCTGCGGGTCGGGCTCGCAATCGGAGGGGCGCCTGCGATCGGGGGTGCAGATACCGGCAAGCGCGCGAGCGTGTCGATGACGAGCCGCGTCGCGTCCCAGACCTCGGCGTGAAAGGACGTCGGGCGGCGCTGGAGGTGGAGGAAGAAGGTGCGGCCGAAGTCTTGGGCGTCGGGGTCGTCGGGCGCGAACACGTCGGCGAAGACCGCGTTGTTCGTAAGGTGCTCGCCTTTGTCGACGACGGCCGGGTGGTTCCAGGCGCTGGTGCCGAGCAGCTGGACCCGCGACTTGTCGTCCGGGGCCGTGCGCGGGTGGATGCCCCAGTAGGCGAGGAACGGCACGACGCGGCGCACGACGAGCGCGTCGGCAGGGATGAATAGCCCGTCGAAATCGGGTTTTATTCTATTGGGTTTGCGCTCCTTCGGGGAGAGGCCGTGGTAGACTAGCAGGTCCTTCAGCGGCTCGGCGAAGTCTTTGGCGGCGGGGTCGAACGCGACCTCGCGTACGATGTTGCCGCCGAGGCGCACGAACTCTTCGCGGAAGGCGAGCGCGGCTTCGCTGCCGATGGCGCTGGTCGGAACGAGCAGGGCGACGTTGGTGATGCCGAGCTCGGTGCGGGCGTGGCGGGCGATGGCGGTGGCGAGCTCGTTGGGGCTGGTGCGGACGCGCAGGACGGGGTCGGCTGGGAGGGGTGCGACGATGGGCCCGACCATTGGGCCGGCGGCCTCGTCGAGCAGGGCGCGCAGCCCGTCGTCGATGGCGGTCGGGCTCGGCGGACCGGATGGTGCGGGTAACGAAGAGGGCGTGATGTCACTCGTTAGCGGCACCAGCGGGATGTCCATGAAGCGTGCGATGTCCGCGACGGCACTGCTTTCCTTCCTGCCGATCGGCCCGAGCAGGGCGGCGACGCGGTCCTTCAAGACGAGCTCGGTCGCGAGCATGCGGGCCTTGTCGGCGTTGCCTTCGGTGTCGCGCACGACGACGCGGAGCGTGCTGTTGGCCTCTCTCAGCGCGAGGTCGATCGCCTCCTTGGCGGCGATCCCGAACGCGGCGTAGTCACCCGAGAGCGGCAGCAGGACCCCGATCGCGTTGCTGTCGACCTTGGTCCAAGCCTGCAAGCGCGCTTGCTCGATGAGGATCTGCTGGCGCGCTTCCGGAGGCTGCTGGAACGAATCCGCGTTGGTGATGGCGAGAGCGCACTCGGGCATCGGGCCGCGGGTGCAGGCGCTGCGCATCTGCTCGAACGCCTGGTCGGGCGTGGAGGATGGCGCGGGGAGCGCGGTCGGGGTGACGACCGGCTCGGGCGCGGGCGCGGGGTCGAGGGCGGCCGTGGGTGCAAGCGTGGGCGCGGGGTCGAGGGCGGCCGTGGGTGCGCGATTGGGGGCGGGTGGGCCGACCGGGACCACCCCGCGTTCGGGGCTCTGCGGGTCGGGCGACTGGGGGCGGGCGGTGGCGCAAGCGCCGAAGGCGAAGAAGGCAACACATGCGAGCGCGCCGCGCAGTTGGGTCGTTGAGGTCATGGTTCGCCCTTGTCGCGCGCCGCGTCGCCCAACGCAAAAAGCTGGCCCTCGAACGCGACGCTCTCGGGGAAGGCCTTGGCTGGGACGTTCGCTGCCCAGGCGGCGAGCGCAGCGGCCTGGGTCGCATCGAGGTGCGTGGGCCACTCGATGAGGATCGTGACGAGCTGATCGCCGCGGCCGTGCGCGGCGTTGTCTGGCGGCACCTTTCGCGGGTCGTTGGGCAAGCCCCAGCCCGCCATGCGCAGCACGTCGCCATGGCGCGTGCCGGCGGGGATCGCGATACGTGCCGAGCCCTCGAGCGTCGGGACGTCGATGCGGCCGCCAGCCAAAGCGAGCCAGAACGGGACTGGCCGATCGCAGCGCAGGTCGACCCCTGCCGGGCTCAAGAAGGCATGCGCGCGCACCTCGACATCGACCAGCAGGTCGCCCGCGTTGCCACCGATCGGGGCGGCCTCGCCAGCCCCCGCGATGCGCAGCACCTGGCCGTTGCGGGTGCCAGCGGGGATCGGAACCACCAGGCTGGTCGTGCCCTTGATCGTGCCGCGCCCGGCGCATGATCCACAGCGCGGCTCGGGCACCCAGCCGAGGCTCGTGCACGTTGTGCATGGCGACCAGGTCGAGCGCAGGAGGCCATGCGTCAGCACCTCGCCGATGCCGCCGCAGGTGCTGCACACGTAGGTGCGACCAGCCGGCGAAGCGCCTGTCGCGTCACATGCCTCACATCTCACGTCGGCGCCCAACTGCACGTCGATTCCGGTCCCACGGACCGCCTCCGCGAAGCCAACGGAGAGGCGCAGGCGGCGATTCCTGCCGGCCTCGGGCGGGGCGGTCTTCACGCCGAGCACGCGCCCGACCACGCCAGCGATGCGCTGGGTGCCCGCGAGCTTGCTCATCGCGGCCACGGCCGCATCCACATGGGCCTGCAGCGCCGCGTCGTAGGCGGCCCGCTGGGTCGGATCCGACAGCACATCGCGCGCCTCGCGCAGCGCATCGAAGCGGGCCTGCGCGATACCCGGTGAGACGTCCGGATGCCAACGCGCGGCGGCTCGCTTCCAGGCGCGCTTGATCGCCTCGGGGTGGGTGTCCGGGTTGAGCCCGAGGAGGGCGTAGTGATGCGGGAGGCGAGCGTCGTCGGTGCTCATCGCGCAGGTTCCAATTCGGCAACGGCAGCCGAAGGCGATACGGCCAATTCGCCGAGCAGGCGAAGCCGTGGCGAGGCGAGAGCAAACAGGAATTCAGTCGCAGCCGCAACGCGGCGCGGTGCGTCAGAGCAACGTGTCCGGCACGAACACGATATCACCGGGCTGGAGGTTCAGGTTCTCGGCGACGCCCTCGGTGATCTTCTCGACCGGCACCGGGATGCGCTTGTCGCCTTCCGGGGTCTGGCGAGTGACGATCACGTAGTTCGAGTTCGCCGAGTCCTTGAAGCCGCCCGCCAGCGTTATCGCCTCGACGATGTTCATACCGGCCGTGAACGGGAACGTGCCCGGTCGCTGTACCTCGCCGAGAACAAACACCTTTTTCGAGCTGTACTCTTTGATGAACACCGACACCGAAGGCTCGCGCAAGAAGCCATCGCGCAGGCGCCGGCTGAGTTCGTCGGCGATCTCGTTGGCGGTCATGCCTTCGACCACGACGCGGTTGATCAGCGGAAACTGGATCGCGCCGTCGGGCGCGATGCGGTGGATCCCCGATAGCTTCTCCTCGCCGTAGACCGTCACCTCGAACACGTCGCCGGGCCCGAGGCCGACCTTCGTCATGCTCTCGGTGATCTGCTTGTTGAGGTCGCCGTAGCCGGTCGTCGGCGCTTCCTGGCAAGCCGAGCAGCCCAGTCCGGGCACGAACGCCAACACGAACAGGAGCGCGCGCGACAACGTCATGCTCCCGCGGGAGGCGCCAGACATCAGTAGCGCAGGTTGAGCGAGGCGAAGATGCGATGGTCGTCGTAGGCGACGAAGTTGTCGACGCCATTGGTCGTGATCGAGAAGTCCGAGACCACCGATTCGTACCGGTAGCCGAGCGTCGCGCCGACCAGGCGGGTGAGGTCGAAGTCGAGCAGGATCCCGGCGCGCACCGCGTTCTCCTTGCGGTTCGCGTCGGACGCGACCGGCACGGTGAGGTCGTCACCGATCTCGAGCTCAGCCGGCTGCCACTCGCCATAGCTGCGGATGTCATACGCGAAGTCGACCGTCAGCTCCGCCAGCTCACCAAAGCGCTGCGTGAAGCTGGCGTAGGGGCGCACGAACTCGACGTAGCCACCCAGAGGTGCTTCCTCGAAGTCGCGCGCGATGCCGACGTGCAGGATGGTCTTCGGCGAGAAGCGCCAGCTGGCCTGCAACATCCCGATGAAAGAGGAGAAATTGCTGCCGCGATCGAGGAAGCTATTGCCGTAGCCGGCGCGCACGAGCAGCGCCAGACGCTCCGTCACGAGGCCCGAGAGGCCCGCGTAGACCCGGAACGGCATCGCCGGCACGAGGCTACCGATGGCGGCTTTGTCGGCCTCGGTCTCGGTCAGGTAGGTGTGCTGGGCCAGCGTCGACTCGATGAACGCGTAAGTCATCGGATAGAAGCGCCACGAGCCGAGGAAGCGCACGAGGTGCGAGTCGCTGTCGATGCGGTCGATGTCGTCGAAGCGCTCGATGTCGTAGGCATAGCCGAGCGTGAAGTCCAACGCGCGACCACCCGGGTGGAACGACGCGTCGGCGCCGATCACGTTGTGGTTGCGGTTCGCATTGGTGGTGATCTGCGGTCGCGTCCACAACGTTCGTTCGAACGTCTCGTGCAGCGTGAGCGAGAAGGTCGAGCGCGGGAACAGCGCTACCGACAGGCGCGCGACCCCGCCGAGGTTGGTCTGGTCGCTTATCGATGAGTCGCCAAAGGGCACGAACACGTCGAGGTCGACGCCGAGCGACATCGCGACGTCGTTGTAGTCAGGGTTGAAGAGCGCCACGCCGGGCCGCACGTGCAGCGACACAGCGCCCGTCGGGTCGGCGTCGCGCGAATCGACCCGGAAGAAGTTGGTGCGGTACTCCGACTCGAGGAAGAAGCGCGGCTGCAGCACGAACTCGCCGGCGCTGATCCCGTAGCGCGGCTTCTTCGACAGGAGGCCGACGCCCGCGCCGAGAAGGCCGCTGTAGCGCGGTCCGAGGCCGGCCGGGCTGATGATGCGCGGGTCGCTCCAGCCCTGCTCGAACTCTTGCGCGGAGGCGCGTGGCGCCAAAGTCGAGACCGTCGTCGCGAGGGTCAACGCAAACGCGACGCGCAAGAGCCTACCAGGTAGGCGGCACCGCAGTTGGCTCGGGACCATGCTCAACAGAACTCTCGCATTTGCTTCACAGGCCCGAGGGCCCTGACCTCACATCCAGCCATGCCAGCGCTCGGGTCCCCACCGTTCGCGCCCGCGTCATCATCACGCCGCCCGAGCGGCGCCTCAGCTCAGAAGAATGGACTCGCGTACACAGGCTCCGACGGCGTGTTGATGAACACGTCATAGGTCTGCGCATAGAGCCCTGGCAAGTCATCTACTACCGGGAGCTCACCCGAATACACGAGCCGACGCTCGACCTGGGAGAGCTCGAGGTTGGTCACGCCGATGCTCACGGCGCTCTTCACCTGGGCGTAGTACTCTTGCACTTTCGTGTGTGCGATCGAGATCTTGACGTACTCGTTCTCGACCCGCTTGCGGTCACCCTCGGCAGCCTTCTGCCGCATGCTCATCAGGTTCTGCTCGCTCAGTTTGACGAGCCCCTTCATCACCGTGATAGCCTCGTTGCGCGTGTTGGCGGCGTTCACGTCGCCCGCCGACAGCGAAGCCTCGAGCAGATAGAACGAGTCGGTCAGCGACTCCTCCATCCTCTTGACGAAGGCCGACGCGCGCTCGACCAGGGTCGACGTCTCGAACTTCGTGAGGTCCAGATCGTCGTTCAAGCCCACCGGATCGACCGGCGCGGGCGGCAACGGGACCTCATCGGCGGCATGCACCGAGCCCAAGGTGACGGCGGCAGCACAAGCTGCGACGAGCAGTCCGGGTCGGGTGAGCATTCGGCGAAGGTTCAAGTCGGCCTCCAAGTGCAAAGGACACAAGGCCCTGGGACCCTAGTCCGATCATCGTGAGAGGTCAATCAAGGCCTCATCTCCGAACGCGTCGTCGTTGCCCGCGTCGCAGCGTGCTTTTGGGCCTCAGGGGCCCGTGTCACCTCGAGTGCCTGCCGTGCCCCAGAACCAGGGGCCTTGACCGGCCGCTCCACCCAGACCGAGCGTGCATGCATTGGAGGTCAGGGTCGGTGCGGCACTTGACACTTTGTAGATGCAATAGCTCACGCCGCCGCCGCCTCCTCCTCCGTGGCCGCCGCGTCCGCCCCAGCCCCCGATGCCTCCGAGCCCGCCGTCGCCGCCGTTGTCGAGGCCTGTACCCCGGGGGCCGCGACCACCTCCCTGGCCGCCACTTCCCGCAGTTCCTCCTGCGCCGCCGGCACCGCCAGTGCCAGCGCGAATCGTCGAGTTGCGTATGACCGGGCTCGATGCATCCAGCCAGATGGCGAAGCTGCCGCCACCGCCGCCACCGCCATATCCACGGGTGCCACCACAACCGCCACCGCCGCCACCGCCGCCGCCGGCACCACGGTCGTCTCGGCAGCAGTCCGTACCGCCACCACCACCACCACCGCCGCCGCCCGAACCGGGGGAGCCGCTGCCTCCACCATCAGTGCCGAACGACGGATACCAGAAGCCGCCGAACACACTCCCCGTGCCGTTGCCGCCTGGACCATCGCCGCCATTGGCTCCCGTCCCACCGGTGTTGCCGTCTCCGCCAGTGCCAGCATCCGAGCATCCCGAGACGCAATACTGATCGCCGCGTCCTCCTCCACCTCCGCCTGGTAAGCCACCAGCGCCACCGTTGCCCCAGTAGCCGGATGAGCCACCGCTGCTGCCGTAGCCTCCGCGTCCTCCATATCCGCCGCTGCCGGTGCCGCTGCAGGCCGAGCCGCCTGCACCGCCCCAGCCGCAGCAGTCCGAAGCGTCACCTCCATTGTCACCTACGATACCGTCGCTACCGGTGCCACCGTTAGAGCCACCACTGCCGTTGTAGCCGTTGGTGCCGTTGCCGGCGGTGATGTCGAGGTTGCTCAGCACCAGGTTCGCGGTGGAGTTGCTGATCCGGACCGCGTACGCGCTGGCGCCGGTGCCGGTCGCCGACGCCGCGACGATCGCTATGAAGTCGAGCGCGGTCGCGGAGGTAATGCTCGACGCGGTGATGACCGTGATGCCCCCGCTGACGGTCGCTCGACCCGTGTTGCGTGTCCAGGTCGTGCCGGTGTGGTCGTAGCCGCCGTGGATTGATACGCCGTTCTTGAGCGTCAGTGCGCCAGGACAGGCTCGATTGGCGACAATCAGGTGGCGCCCGGCGGTCTGGGCGGTGATCGCCGCACCAATGGTCAGCTTGGGTGCGAGCCGCGAGCCGATGTTGCCATCGTTGCCCGTGACGCAGTCGACGTAGATCGCGGTCGCGTCGTCGCCATCGATTCCATCGCAGTCGTCGTCGATGCGGGCGTCGTCGGGCTTGTCGAAGCCGTTGTAGTTCGGGACTCCCGAATAGTCGTCGGTGAACCCGGTCGCGCCCGAGCACTGCTTCAGCGTGCCGGCGCATGCGCCGAGCTGGTTGGAGTTGTTGGGTCGATCGTCGAGGACATCGGCGCCGTCGGTAGTGCCGTTGCAGTTGTTGTCCTTGCCATCGCAGAGGCTCTCGCTCGATTGCCAATAGATTCCGTACTGGCTCGCGCCGCAGGCGGCCCAGGTGCCGTTGGCCTGGCACAGGTCGCGGGTGTGCTTGCTGCCGCTGCACACGCCGGAGGTCTTCTCGCAGGCGGTGAGGTTGGCGTCGGTGATGTCGTTGCCATCGAGCAACCCGTCGCAGTCGTCGTCGACCGCGTTGCACGACTCGGCGCCGGCCGTGTGGCCACTGGCGTAGTTGCACTGGGTGCCGGCCTTGTCGGTCGTACACGCCGTCCGGGTCGCGTTGTCGAAGCAGAGCCCGACACCACAAAGCGTATTGACGCCAGCGTAGGTCGCGCCGCTCAACCCCTGCATCGTGAAGTCCTCGTCAGTTGGACCATCGCAGTCGTTGTCGAGGCCGTCGCAGGTCGTGAGCTGGGTGCCGCTGCCGCTGCCTTCCTTCGGGACGGCGACGCTGTTGAAGAGCGTGTAGGTGTAGCGCGTGCTCGGCACCCGGGCGATCGCGCGCCGGTCGTAGTCGCTGTAGTCGCAGGCGCGCCAGGCACCGGCGACGCAGTCGGACGCATCGTTGGTCGACCCGCCGCAGACGCCCGTCTGGTTCGCACACGCGTTGCCGAGCTGGAGGCTTGGGTCGGCCGCGTCGAGCTGGCCGTCGCAGTCGTCGTCTTGAGGCGCCCCGGAGACCAGGCTGCACACCTCCGTCAGCGCGCTGTGGCCGATCGCGTAGTTGCACTGGGTGGCCGTGCGGGCCGCGTTGCAGGCGGTGCGCGTGCCATTATCGGAACAGAGCCCGACGCCGCACAGCGTGCCGACGCCGCTGTAGGTCGAGCCGCTGAGCCCCGTCATCGCGAAGTCCTCGTCGGTCTGGGTGTCGCAGTCGTTGTCCTTGCCGTCGCAGGTCTCGAGCTGCGTGCCCGTGCCGGTGCCTTCTTTGGTTGGCGTGTAGCGGGTGCTGTTGGCGACCGCGTTGCGATCGTAGTCGGCCAAATCACATGCGGCCCAGACGCCGCCGCTGCAGTCGTCCTTGTCGTTCTTCGCGCCGCTGCAGACGCCGGCCTGGGTCGCGCACGAGGCGAGCACCATGGACGTGTCGGCCTTGTCGGTCTGGCCGTCGCAGTCGTCGTCCTCGCTGTTGCAGACCTCGTTCGCGAGCGGTGTGTGGCCCGCGGCGTAGTTGCAGGTGATAGCGTTGCTGCCGGTGCAGGCGGTCTTCGTCGCGGGGTCGGCGCAGTGGCCCACGCCGCAGGTGACGCCCGCGCCGGTGTAGGTCACGCCGTTGGGGCCGAGCCAGGTGAAGTCCTCGTCGGTCGGCCCATCGCAGTCGTTGTCCTGGCTGTCGCACAGGATCTCGGGGTCGGCCTTGTAGGTCGAGTTGAAGCGCTCGCTCGCGTTGCGCTGGTAGTCGGCCGCGTCGCATGCGTTCCAGGCGCCGTCGACGCAGTCCATGCGCTCGTTGCTGGCCTGGCTGCAGACGCCGGCCTGCTTGGCGCACGAGGCCAGTGTGAGGCTCGGGTCGTTCGCGTCGAGGAGCCCGTCGCAGTCGTCGTCGCGCGTCGTGCCGCCAGGCAAGCTGCACGTCTCGGTCGTCGGCGCGTGGCCGGCCGCGTACTGGCAGGTGATGGCGTTGCCGCCCGTGCAGACCGTGACCGTCGCCGCATCGGCGCAGCCGCCGACACCACACTGGCTGCCGACACCGCTGTAGATCGTGCCGTTGGGGCCCTGCCAGGTGAAGTCCTCGTCGGTCGCGTTGTCGCAGTCGTTGTCCTTGGCGTCGCACGCTCGCTCGCTGCCGGCGTTGTAGAAGCTGCCCTGAGGCTGGCTCGGCAAGGCGTAGTCGGCGTCGGTGCACTGGTCCCAACCGCCGACGCCGCGGCATCGATCGAGCGGGGTCTTCGAGCCGGCGCAGACGCCCTTCTGCTTGGCGCAGTCGGGGATGACGAGGCCGTCGTCGGCGCCATCGGTCTTGCCGTCGCAGTCGTTGTCGAGCCCGTCGCAGACCTCCACGCCGCCCGAGGGTCCGGGCGTACAGGTGTTGTCGCCGCCGTTGACGCAGCGGGCCACCGTCACCTGGCACACGCCGAGGCCGCAGGTGATGTTGCCGGCGTTGACGTTGACGCAGCTACCGGCCGTGGTGCCGGTACAGGTGTTGGGCGCCGGGTCCTGGCAGGTGTCGTCGCAGGTCACGGTCGCTGCGCCCTGGGCCGTCTGTGCCGTGCACAAAGCGGAGCGGGTGTCGCACTGGCCGGTCGCGCCACACGACGCGGCGCCGTCGCCGATCGGTCCCTTGGCGTAGCAGGTGTCGCCAGTGAACCCGAGGTAGTAGCTCGGGGTGCCGGTGCAGTCGAAGCCGTCGCAGTCCTGGTCGGGGTCGGTCGCGGTCGTCGCGTTGGTGCAGGTGCCGGTGCCGGAGAGGTCGCAGCGCCGGCAGTCACCGGTGCACGAGGTGGTGCAGCAGACGCCGTCGACGCAGAACAGGCCGGCCGCGCAGGACACGGTCGGGCTGCAGACCTGGCCGGCCGGTTGGTCGGGCTTGCAGGTGTGGCTGCCGAGGTCGCAGTAGGCAGCGAGATCGCACTCGCTGTCGTTGTTGCAACTGCCCGGGCACATGCGTGGCGTCTGGTTGGTGCCGCTGGTGCAGACAATCGACGGGTAGTTGCCACAGGCGTTCGCTTCGACGCCGCCGCAGCCGCTGTCGTCGGGGGTGGTCGCTGGGTTGACGACGCAGATCTTGTCCGTGCCGCAGAGCGGATCGCGGCGCGTGCCCTGGCAGTCGCTAGGCGTCGAGCAGGTCGAGGGATCGGTATAGGTGCCGACCGGGCAATCGCTGGTCCTCGCGCAGCACTCGCCATGACCGCAGCAGAAGCCATTTTCGCAGTGGTCACTGGCGCACTGGGAGTTGCTCGAGCAGACGCCGCCGTCGGGCTCGTCGGCGCTGCAGCGCTTCGGCGTGCCCGCCTTGCAGTAGGCGTTCGCGTCGCAGTTGGCGTCGCTGCCGCAGCTGGTCGCGCAGGTCGGCCGGGTCGGGTCCTGGGTGACCGCACCACTGCAGAAGATCGAGGGGTACAGGTCGCAGCTGTTCGCCTCGGTCGAGGCGGTGCATGCGCGGTCATCGGCGACGCCCGGCTGGGTGCCGCAGACATGGGTCGCGGGTGCGCACGTCGCGACGCTCTTGGTGCCGTCGCACAGGCCCGGGGTGTTGCAGACGGGCGCCGACGCGTAGCCGGCCGGGCAGTCGGTCGCGGAGGCGCAGCAGTCGTTGTTCGCGCCGCCGCAGCAAAAGCCGTTCTGGCAGTGGCCGGCGATGCAGTCGCTGGCCTCGTCGCAGCTGGTGCCGTCGGGCACGTCGGGCACGCAGGTGCCGTCGCAATGCGCTGAGGCGTCGCACTGGTTGTCGTTGCTGCAGCTGGTCGGGCAGGCGGGCGCAGTCGGCTGGTTCGAGGCGCCGGTGCACACGACGCTGTTGTAGTCGGCGCAGGTGTTGGCGACGGTGCCCGAGCCGCAGGCCGAGTCGTCGTCGACCTGGCTCGACTTCACGCACGTCGCGCCGGCGCCGCACACCTTGTCGACGCGATGGCCGTCACACACGCTGGCCGTGTCGCAGGTCGCGGCTTCCGTCCAGGTAGCGTCGGAGCAGTCGGCCGCGACCGCGCAGCAGTCGCCGCTTGCGCAGCAGTGGAGGTTACTGCAGCGGCCGACCGAACAATCGCTGTTCTCGTCGCAGGTCCCGCCATCGCCCACGTTCGGCACGCACGTGCCGTCGCAGTGATAGCCACTCGTGCACTGGTTGTCGTTCGTGCAGGTGGTCGGGCAGGTCGGCGCGGTCTGGTCCGCGCCGCCGGCGCACAAACGAGGCGGGTAGCCCGCCGGACAGACCAGCGCTTGTGTGCTGCTGGTGCAGGCCGTGTCATCGGCCAAGGGGGCCGACTTCACGCACATTTTCGAGGTGTTGCAGACCGGGTCCTGGCGCGTGCCCTGGCAGGTCAAGGGGGTGCCGCAGCTCGGCGCCGTCGACCAGCTGCCGACCGGGCAGTTCGACGCGACCGAGCAGCAGTCGCCGCTGGCACAGCAGAAGTTGTTCTGGCAGTGGCCGCCCGTGCAGTCGCTGTCTTCCGCGCAGCCCGTGCCGTCGGCCACGTCGAGCTTGCACTTGCCGTCGGTCTGGTCGCAGTGCGCCGCCGCGATACACTGGTTGTCGCTGGAGCAGGTCGTGCCGCACAGGTCGCCGGCCGCGCCGCCGCCGTTGCAGGTGTAGAGGCCACACGAAACGGCCGCCGGCGAGACGCAGCTGCCGGTCGTACACGCGTCGACCGCGATCGCCGCGTAGGCTGCGCCGACCGCATCGCAGCTGCCCTTCAGGCAGTCGGTGAAGGCCTCGTCGGTCTGCCCATCGCAGTCGTCGCTGATGTTGTTGCAGAGCTCGGCCGCGCCCGGGTAGGTCGTCGCGACCTGGTCGTTGCAGTCGCCGCCGCCGTGCGGGCACACCTCGGGCAGGCCGCTGGTGCCCATGGTGATGTCGCAGTAGTCGTCGCCGTCGTCGTCGCAGCCGTCGTCGGGCACGCCGTCGCAGTCCTGATCGATGTTGTCGCAGGTCTCGATGACGGCCTTCGAGGCGGTCGAGCAGGCCACAGCGCTCTGGCCGCTGCAGGTCACCGTGCCGCCCGTGCAGAGGCCCTTGCCGCAGCTCTCGCCGATGTGGAACGCGACGTTGGCCGGGTCGACCCAGGTGAAGTCCTCATCGCTGCTGCCATCGCAGTCCTCGTCAGTGCCGTCGCAGAGGACCTCACCGGCGGCGTTGTAGCTCGCCGCCTTGGCCTTGTAGTCGGCCGCGCCGCACGCGTCCCAGCGACCGCTGATACAGCGCTCGGGCAGCTTCAGGGCGTCCTTGCAGACGCCGGTCTGGTTGGCGCACGGCTCGCGCACGAGG
>Ga0105048_10002700_pt1 | contig 28871 bp, 24 predicted proteins | sample MAT05_FD_78382 | JGI IMG/M metagenome (GOLD analysis project Ga0105048, IMG submission 78382) | Freshwater microbial communities from Lake Fryxell liftoff mats and glacier meltwater in Antarctica - MAT-05 | ecosystem: Environmental > Aquatic > Freshwater > Ice > Liftoff microbial mat | place... | reverse complement strand
TTCACTTTCTTAGGCACACACTTCCAGAACAACAAGGATTGAAACTACGAAGGTCTAAGTGACATCAAGGCTACTATCCTTACTTAGGCACACACTTCCAGAACAACAAGGATTGAAACTGTCCAATGATTGCCTGCACCTGCTGCAGACTGTAACTTAGGCACACACTTCCAGAACAACAAGGATTGAAACGTTTTATAAGGGCTATTGTGTGGAAACAACAATAGCCTTAGGCACACACTTCCAGAACAACAAGGATTGAAACGGAGAGGAGGCGTATTATAGACCAAGAGGAGGAGCACTTAGGCACACACTTCCAGAACAACAAGGATTGAAACCTCCTGCATTTTGTCCTAAGAAGTTTGAGTTTGAGGCTTAGGCACACACTTCCAGAACAACAAGGATTGAAACGACTTAGGTGGCAATCCAAGTATTGCGGCAATAGCACTTAGGCACACACTTCCAGAACAACAAGGATTGAAACTTAAGAGGCTGGCAAAGGTGGAAACGCAACCATGCTCTTAGGCACACACTTCCAGAACAACAAGGATTGAAACAAATAATCTTTCAATGACACTATCGGAAACGCTAATCTTAGGCACACACTTCCAGAACAACAAGGATGGAAACTTTCGTAGTCATCTGCCCGTTTTTTGCAGCCTCATCCTTTTATTTTATCAACATCTTTGAATTTAGCGAAAACAGTACCACATTACACCCCGAAACTTCCTTAAAAAACCCGTTCCATTTTAACCAAAAAATAAACATCGTAAGCAAAAAACCTACCCTCGAAAACAAAAAACATTTCATTTTTTTAATGTCAGGCAACCAATAATACCGTCTTCCGTATGTATATAATAATAAACGATCAATAATTGTAAAATCAAATGAAAAAATTTTTACTCCTTTCATCGCTATTGTTGTTAATTAAAACCGCTAATGCTGCTGTGCATGAAGTACAGGTTTCTAATTTTCAATTTAACCCGGCTAATCTGCCTAATGTAGTTGTTGGCGATGTTATACGTTGGGTATGGGTATCGGGATCTCACACTACTACTAATAGCCCGGCTACGCAGCAAGGCAATGTTTTGCCACCCGGCGCGGCTTCGTGGAATAGAAATATAAACTCGGAATCGCCCTTCTTTGAATATACAGTAACTGTTGCCGGCACTTACAACTATTGGTGCATACCCCACGCACCCAGTATGGCTGGTAGTTTTACAGCCAGCAATGCCCTACCTGTAAAGTTGTCGGCCTTTAATGTACAGGCCCGTAATGGTGGTTCGCTTTTAAAATGGACCACATTAAGCGAACAAAATACAAGCTATTTTTCGGTAAGGCGCAGCCAAAATGGAACAAACTTTAAAGAAATAGGCAGGGTGTCGGCTAAAGGCAATTCAACAAGCGAAATAAACTACGAGTTTACTGAAATAAACCCAGGCAAACAGTCTTACTATTATTATAACCTTGAGGTAGTTGATAACGATGGGCGACGCGAATTTTCGGAAACCAAACTGTTGAAAATTCCACAGCGCAATCCAAAATTGATTGTAAGTTTAAGTCCTAACCCTGTTAGTAAGGCCGGCCACTTAATGCTAACCTTTAATGCAGATAAAGAAGGTAGCATGGATGTGCAGGTAGTCAATAGCAATGGGCTAGCAGTTATAATCACAAAAATGCAGGCATATAAAGGGGTAAACAACGGCCACGTTCATTTGGGTAACCTTGCGGCCGGTACCTACATTATTAACTTTAGGTTAAACGGTATTAGGGAAGCGCATACCGTAATACTGAGCAAATAAATTAATGGTAACGTACATTAATAGTAACCAAATTGTGCCCTGCCGATATTAATTTATAAAACATTCCCTACAAAAACAACCGCTAAACTAGTTTGGACCATCTGCACACCATAATGGAAGGTTGTTTGTTAAACGACCAAAAGTGCCAGAAGAGGCTATATGAACAATACTTTGGCTTTTGCCTCAAAATTGTTTTCAGGTATATATACCGGTACGAAAACGCAATTGATATAGTAAACGATGGGTTTGTAAAAATTTTTAGACATTTTAAAAAGTTTGAGCGCGGTGAAAGCGAACACCTTGAAAAAATATGGATGGGATGGATTAAGCGCATCATGATTAATACGGCCATAGATGAATTGAGGCGCAATAAAATGATGCCCGAAATTGGCGACCTGCCGGCCTACGTTTGGGAACAACAGGATAAAAGCCAAAGTGCCGATCAGACCATTTTGTACAAAGAACTAATAGACCATGTAAAAAAACTACCACCATCGTACAGGGTTGTGTTTAACATGTACGTGATAGACGGATTTTCGCACGCTGAAATTGCACAGCAACTGGGCATAACAACAGGCACATCTAAATCCAACTTGTTTAAAGCAAAAACGCATCTAAAAAATTTAATTAACAAAGATTTTCAGCAAGCAGATATATGCAGTCTTTAGACGACGATATGGAAGATTTATTCAGGAGGGCGGGGGAGGACTACCCATTAAAAACCGACGGTTTTAACTGGAAAAAAGTTCAGCAGAAAATAAGCATTGACGAGGGTAATTCCATTGCCATAAAGAAGCAAGACTACAGGGCTTTTTGGCTGCTGTTATTACTGCCCTTTGCATTTATTTGTGGCAGGTATACTGAAAAAAATTCGCCGGCCAATAAAAAAGTTGAGGTCAGCAATAATAGAAGCAGCAAGGCAAATATAGAAGCGGTAATTACCTCCAAATACAAAATGGGAAATACGATTGTTGAAAAAAGAAAAGCGGCTCCTTTTAAGGCACATAACTACCAATCAAAATCGGCCGATGGACGGCCCGGTAAATCAAATGCTAATAACCATGCAGCCGCTAATAGTATACAAGCAGCAAACGAACTAAACAAAATATCCCCATTTTTGCAGTTTGAGCAGGCCAACAAAGCAGGGGGGCTTTTGGCAGGCGAACCTCCCCCTTTTGTTTCAAAAATGGATTTGCGGAAACAAGGTTCGTTACCACAAAGCGCCGTGGTTGTTGCGGAAATGAATTTGAGGAAACAAGGTTCGTTACCACAAAGCGCCGTGGTTGTTGCGGAAATGGATTTAAGGAAACAAGGTTCGTTACCACAAAGCGCCGTGGTTGTTGCGGAAATGAATTTGAGAAAACACGGTGCATCACAAACAGGTTTCAGCCCTGTTACCAAAATGGATCTGCTTCAAACTGGGGCATTACCATCAGGGCAGTTAAATGTACAAACCGCCAATGACATGGTTATAGAAAAAGGAGCCGCTAAGCAGGTATTAAGTGTTGACACTGCACCGACGGCCGCGTTGCTTAAAACGCCTGAAATGGCAGTAGAAAACCTAATTGGTAATGTTAATAAACCCCCTATAAAGGAGCCTGTAAAAAAGGGATGGTACTATGGTGTAACGGTGGCGCCTGATATAACTACAATCAAGTTTAAACAGGCAAACAAGTTAGGTTACAGCGTAGGTATTTTATTGGGTTACCAAACCGGTAAACGGTTAAGAGTTGAAACCGGCTTGCTGTGGAGCACCAAAAATTATTTTACCGATGGCAAATACCTTGACACTGCTAACCTTAGCCTTCCTTTACACAGTAAGGTATTGCAGGCAAATGGCTCCTGTAATATGTTTGAAATACCATTAGCCATACAGTACAATGTATACAGCAAAGCAAAACGAAGTGTGTTTGTGGCTGCAGGCATACACTCATACCTTATGAAGCGCGAACAGTATGATATAAGTTATAAAAGGTACAATGTTAATTATGCAGCAAATTATTTATACGCAAACTCAACCGAAAACTGGTTTTCGGTAGCAGGTTTTAGTGCGGGATATAGAACTGCATTTGGTAAGCAAGGCTTTGTAACCTTTGCCCCATACATTAAGCTACCCCTAATAGGTTTAGGAGTTGGCAAGCTGCCAATGTTAAGTACCGGGTTAAATATTACAGCAGGCAATTTTTTGCGATAGCAATTTTCCAAAACAATAGCTATAAAGCCATGACCAAAAAAAAAAATTTTTTGTGGTTGGTATACTGTGCCTTTTGGTAATAGCCACAACGGCGTATTACTGGTACCAAAAACCGCGGCAAAGTTTGGTGTATGTACCCGCACAATACACATTAACAGCTATGCAATTGTACCGGCAGTTTAGTACCAATGAAGGAAATGCAAATAAAAAATTTATAGAAAAAATTATTTTGGTGGAAGGTGAAATACAGCAGGTGGAGTTAAGCGATTCAACCATTAATATTTTACTGAAAGGGGGCGAAATGGGCGGCGTTAATTGCACACTTTCTGCTAACAAAACACTACCTGCACCATTGCCTTTGCAGGGGGCTCACATAAGGGTAAAGGGCAAATGTGTTGGCTTTTTAATGGATGTAAATATGATTGATGCAATAATAGAAAATTAAAATAAAAATTAAAATAATAGCAAATGAAACAGACTGTAAAACAAAAATATCAAAATAAAGTACCAGCCTTTACAGGCGTAAAAACAAGTGCAACATATCTATTGGCTTTTTGCCTGTTTATTGTTGGTTGCTCCAAAAGCAACGAGGAGAGTTTAAATACGGGCGGCGGTGGCACCCCAACTGGTTGTGACACAGGCAACATAAAATATACCGCTAACATTCAGCCTATAATCCAGGTCAATTGCTACGGTTGCCATGGTAATGGACAAAACCGTGGAGGTATTAGTTTAGATACCCACGCTAAATTAAATGTATTGGCTGTCAATGGCAGCCTGGTGGGTGTAGTGTCGCATGCCAGCGGCTTTTCACCTATGCCGCAAAGTGCTCCCAAATTATCGGAATGCGATATCAACAGAATAAGAAGATGGGTGCTAAACGGCGCATTAAATAACTAAAGGTAAAGTGGTAGGTTATGATGGAATTAATTAAAAGGCTGCTTTTGTTATTGCTTTGCAGCAGCACCCTTAAAGCACAACAGTTTACATCCCGCAACGGGTATATTGGCTTTTTTTCAGGCACACCGCTGGAGGATATAAAAGCAGAAAATAAACAGGTGTATGTCATTATAGATACCGATAAAAAACAGTTGGCCTTTACCTGCCTTGTAAAAGGTTTTTTGTTTAAGAAACAATTGATGCAACAGCACTTTAACGAAAATTATATTGAAAGTGACCAATACCCCAAAGCCAGCTTTTTGGGAAGTTACACCGGCGATGTAACAATAAATAAAAAAGGCACGTATGCCATACAGGTAACGGGCCAACTTACTTTACACGGTGTAACCAAAACCATTACGGCCCCTGCAACACTTGTGGTAAACGGACAAACGCTTACCGGTGAAACCATGTTTAAGGTAAACCCCGCCGACTTTAATATAGCCATTCCTGCATTGGTTAGGGATAAAATTGCAAAACAAATAGATGTTCGTGTACAGGCAGCCTGTAATCCAAAATAAATATGAAAACTCTTTTTACCTCGTTTGCTACAAGTTTGGTTTTATTGTGCAGCACCGCCAATGGGCAGGATAATTCTATGCTCGATATGCTAAACGATTCGCTTACCGCCACTACGCCACCTATGGCTGTTACATCGGCGTTTAAGGCAACCCAAATAATAAATATGGTAACGGTGGAGGCGGTTGGTAAACGAACCCTGCAGTTTATGATCATGCACCGCTTTGGCGAGTTAAGTGATGGTGCTTATGCATTATTTGGTTTAGACAATGCAGAAATACGCTTCGGCCTCGATTATGGTATTACCAGGGCGATTTCTGTAGGCGTAGGCCGTAGTTCGCTGGACAAAGCGTATGATGCAAATTTGAAAATAAAATTGTTGCAGCAAACCCCCGGCCGAATGCCGGTAAGTGTTAGTGTTTATGGTTTGCTTACTCATACAACTTTTCCCCTAAAAAACGAGAAGCCGTTTTTAAATGCGCGGTTGCGTACTGCCTATACTTCGCAATTATTAATTGCCCGTAAGTTCAATAGCAGGCTGTCTTTGCAATTGTCACCTACGCTATTACATTTTAACCTGGTGCCTTCGTTAGCCGATAAAAATACCATGGCGGCTATGGCAGCAGGCGGGCGTTTTAAAGTAACCAAACGAATAAGCATAAATGCTGAGTACGACTGGTTGTTTGGTAACCCGGTAACGTCGTATAAGCAGTATCCATCTTTATCTACGGGGCTTGATATTGAAACGGGCGGCCACGTGTTTCAACTGGTGTTTACCAATTCGCGGGGCATGACAGCGCCTTATTACCTGGCAAAAACATTGGGTACCTGGCAAAAGGGAAACATTTATTTCGGCTTTAATGTAAGCAGGGTTTTCAATTTTAATAAGTAGCTAAAAGGAGCCTACTGCCGTCAGCACAACGGGAAAAGTATTGCTACTTACTTTTTGCCATTATAATACTTCAAACTCATTTGCGCAAAATAAGGATGATAAAAATGTACAATCAGTTTCCGTTTATATGGATTAATAAGCACGTCCCCGCCTGTTATTAAAAACGATCATCAGGTAATCGGGCAGGCATATCTTCAGGTGGTATGGCTCCCAATAACAGTTCGCTATCTCCGGGCAAAACCATGGCATCTACATTGCACCGCCGGTTCTTATATCTTACTTTAATAGGGCTGGCTACCTCATAGTCAACCACATCACCACTGGTTCATGGTTTCATAAGTACATATTTAAACACAACTGGTTTCAACCAGTATATTGATGGTCATCCCCCTAATTTCTTCTTCACCAATAATATGCTTTCTTGCAGGTACAATATCATCACCACTGATCATTGTAATATCTGCATAAACTAACCCCATGGTATATGAGTTTATTAAATTTATTGAAAGTTACGGCCGGGCAACTTATCAATTAACCTGGCGTTGTATTGCTCCAAATCGTATCAACTAAAATCAGTTGGTAAACTGTTGTGGTGTTATAAGAATAGGCTTTGGCTAAGCGCAAATTTTATTTGTACCTTTGCAGGGTTGAAAAAAATCTCTTCCATATTACTATTATCCATTTACCTGTTAAGCACAACACAGATAAGCGAATTGTTGAAGCTGCCAAAGCTGATTGAACATTACCGCATGCACTGCCAGTGGGAAGAGAAAATTTCTTTCTTCGCTTTTATTACTGATCATTATACCACCGATACTTCTAATGACGCAGATTACAGCGAGGATATGAAGTTGCCTTTTAAAACAATTAATACCTGTAATCACTGCATAGCTTCCTTTGTGCCAATGACACCCAGTATTAAAATGGTAAAAAGAGAACCGTTTAAAGAACAGGTCAGGCATCAGTTCAATAATACTTCCATTTACACTTCTGCCTTTTTAAATAATATTTGGCAGCCTCCCAAAACTTGTTAAAATACTACGGTTACCGCGCCATTGCCTGCCAGTAAAGCAGGTTGTATGCGTATTAGTACCCCAAACATTTTTCTCCATTTATTTGACAAGTTTTTGCTATGCTTAACAGGATCATAGAGTTTTCCGTACGGAATAAACTCATAGTAGGGCTATTTGTATTGGCCCTGGTAGGCTATGGCGCCTATCAAACCACCCAATTACCTATTGATGCCGTACCCGATATTACTAATAACCAGGTGCAGGTTATTACCGTTGCCCCAGCCTATGGCGCAACCGATATTGAACGGTTAGTCACTTTTCCAATAGAACAGGTAAACCGAAATATTCCCGGTATTAAAGAGATCAGGAGCTTTAGCCGCTTTGGACTGTCGCTGGTAACCATTGTGTTTGACGATGCTACCGATGTGTACTTTGCCCGCCAACAGGTATCGGAGCGGTTGCAAAAAATCTCCACCGTTATTCCGCCCAATATAGGTGTGCCTGAGTTGGGGCCTGTATCTACCGGGCTGGGCGAAATTTACCAGTATGTGGTCAGGCCTGAGAAAGGCTACGAACAAAAATTTTCCTCTACCGAACTGCGTACCATACAGGATTGGATTGTTCGCCGCCAGTTGCTGGGCGTAAAAGGTGTGGCCGAAGTAAGCAGCTTTGGCGGTAAACTAAAGACCTACGAAATAGCCGTTAGCCCCAACAAGTTGAACGCCTATGGCATAACGGTAAATGATGTATTTACGGCCCTTGAAAAAAATAATCAGAACACTGGTGGCGCCTACATTGAAAAGAATGCTACCGTTTTATATATCCGCACCGAGGGCCTTATTACCAATATCAACGACATTGAAAATATTTCCATTGATAGCCGCAGCAACGGCCCCACACTTTTTATACGCGACGTAGCAAAAGTAAATATTGGTTATGCCACCCGCTACGGTGCCATGTGCTACAACGACCAGGGCGAGGTAGCCGGTGCAGTGGTAATGATGCTGAAAGGTGCCAACAGCAACGTGGTTATAAAAGATGTTAAAGAGCGCATAGCCCAGGTGCAAAAGACCTTGCCCGATGGCGTGGTGATTGAACCCTTTCTTGACCGGACCAAGATGGTGAATAATTCCATAAGTACGGTAGAGAAAAACCTGATGGAGGGAGCATTGATTGTGGTATTTGTACTGGTCATGTTCCTTGGTAATTTTAGGGCGGGGCTGCTGGTAGCATCGGTTATTCCCCTTGCTATGTTGTTTGCTATTTGTATGATGAATGCCTTTGATGTAAGTGGAAACCTGATGAGCCTTGGCGCATTAGACTTTGGGTTAATAGTAGATGGTGCAGTGATTATTGTAGAAGCCGTTATGCACCAGCTTAGCCACAACAACCGGTTTAAAGACCTCAAAACATTAAGCCACCCACAAATGGATGAAACCGTGACCCGGTCGGCGGGCAAAATGATGAACAGTGCGGTATTTGGCCAGGTAATTATTTTAATTGTGTACCTGCCCATTTTTTCCCTTGAAGGCATAGAGGGCAAAATGTTTAAGCCCATGGCACAAACGGTGGCCTTTGCATTGCTCGGTGCCTTTTTATTGTCACTTACCTATATACCTATGATGAGCGCTTTTTTTTTAAGCAGAAAAGTTAAGCATAGTAAAAATTTATCTGACAGGGTAATGGACCGGCTGGGTGCAGCCTATCAATATTCCCTTACCAGGGTGCTGCGTTTTCCGGCAATGGTGTTATCGGTAGTGGTTGTTTTATTTGTGGCCGCCATTTACACGCTCACAACGCTTGGCGGCGAGTTCATTCCCAGCCTTGAAGAAGGTGATTTTGCCGTAGATACCAGGGTGCTTACCGGTAGCAATTTAAACACCACCATACAGAGTACGCAAAAGGCAGCGCATATACTGCTTACCCGTTTTCCCGAGGTAGAAAAGGTGGTTACTAAAATAGGCAGCGGTGAGGTGCCTACCGACCCTATGCCTATGGAAGCCAGTGACATGATGGTTATTTTAAAAGATAAAAAGGACTGGACGTCGGCCACCACTTTTAACGAACTGGCTGCCAAAATGGGTACTGCATTGAACGATGTACCCGGTATAACCGCAGGCTTTCAATACCCGGTTCAAATGCGGTTTAACGAGCTAATGACCGGGGCAAGGCAGGATGTGGTTTGCAAAATTTTTGGCGAAAACCTTGACACACTTTCGCTGCTGGCCAATCAACTGGCCAAAGTAGTTAACACCGTAAAGGGCCGCGAAAGTGTTTATGTTGAACCCGTTACCGGAATGCCACAATTGCTGATAACATACAACCGCCCCGTGATAGCGCAGTACCACCTAAATATTGCCGACATTAACCGGTTGATCAATACCGCCTTTGCAGGCCAAACCACCGGGCTTGTTTTTGAACAGGAAAAGCGGTTTGACCTGGTGGTAAGGCTTGATGAAAACGAGCGGCAAAACCTGAAAGATGTAGGCGACCTGCTGGTGCCAACACCCACTGGTAAGCAAATACCGTTGCGGCAATTGGCAACGGTGGAAATTAAAAATGGCCCCAACCAAATACAACGCGAAGATGCCAAACGCCGTATTGTAGTGGGCTTTAATGTAAAGGGCAGAGATGTGCAAAGCATTGTAAGCGAGCTACAGGACAAGGTGGATAAGCAGGTGAAGTTTCCCGCAGGTTATTATGTAACGTATGGAGGCGCTTTCGAAAATTTGCGCCAGGCAAAACAACGGCTCATGATAGCGGTGCCTGTTGCGTTGGCATTGATTTTTATCTTGCTCTATTTTGCGTTTAATTCGGTAAAGCAGGGCTTGCTTATTTACACGGCCATACCATTATCTGCCATTGGAGGTATTTTTTTATTGGCGCTTCGCGGCTTGCCATTTAGCATAAGTGCAGGTATCGGCTTCATTGCCCTGTTTGGTGTGGCGGTATTAAATGGTATTGTGTTGATAGCCGAATTTAACCGCCTGCGCGAACAGGAGCACATGCCGCTAAGTAAAATAGTTATAGTAGGCGGACGGCTAAGGCTGCGGCCGGTGTTAATGACCGCCATGGTGGCCTCGCTGGGCTTTTTGCCAATGTCGTTAAGTACGGGTGCCGGCGCCGAAGTGCAGCGGCCGTTAGCCACAGTAGTGATAGGTGGATTATTAGTAGCTACTTTTTTAACCCTGTACGTGTTGCCTATCCTATACATCATTTTTGAAAAGGGTATCAAGCCTGCCATCACTGCAAAAAAAGCAGTTGGGGTTTCCATTTTTTTTATAATGACAGGCACAGTTGGTAGTGCCCAATCTGTCGTTGGTCTTGACAGTGCCATAGCCATAGCCGTGGCAAACAACCGCACTATTAAAAGCGAACAGTTGCGGGTGGCCTATGCCAGGGCACTTATCAATGCTTCAAAGGAAATACCCAAAACCAACTTTAACCTGGAGGCGGGGCAAATCAACAGCATCTATACCGATACCCGGTTAAATGTGATACAATCGTTTGCATTACCCGGTTTTTATAACAAACAAAAAGCCGTGTACCAGCGGGAGTTTGAGCTGGCGGTCACCAACCAGTCGCTTAGGCAGTATGAATTGCGAAAGGCCGTTACTTATGCCTTTTACCAATACCAATATCTGCAGCAGCGAAAGAATGTGTTGCAGCAGGCCGATACGCTATTTAGCAATTTTTACGATAGGGCAAGCCTTCGCCTGCAAAAAGGCGAAAGTAATATATTGGAAAAAGCCACCGCCGAAAACCAGCAGGCCATGGTGCGCATGGAACTAAAACAGGTGCAAAACCAGGTGCAGGTGTCGCTGCTGCAGTTTCAATTGTTGTTGAATAAGGGCAGCGAGGTAGTTCCTTCAACTCTTAATGAAAATAAGTTAGCACCGGTTTTAGCCGACAGCACATCAATATCAATAAACCCGGTACTAACCTATCTGCAACAACAGCAACAGGTAGCTTTGGCACAAACGGCTTTACAAAAAGCTATGCTGTTGCCCGGGTGGCAGGTCGGCTACTTTAATGGCAGCATCAGGGGTACCGGTGCCGATAATAAAATATATGATGCGGGTTATAGGTTTCAGTCGGCGCATGTAGGCATAGCCGTACCCATTTTTTCGCGGGGCCAAAAAGAAAAAGTAAAAGCGTATAAAATAGCCGAACAGGTAGCCGAAAGCGAAACCAATGCACAAACCGCCGTTCTGCAGGCGCAATACCAGGCATTGCTGCAAACCTATAAAAACGACCAGGAGGTATTGAACTATTACCGCAATAGCGGCCTTGCCAATGCAAAGCTGATAGTGGCAACGGCCAATCGACAGTTTGCAGCCGGCGAAATCAATTACCTCGATTACGTCAACATTATTAATCAGTCTATTGCCATACAGCATAAATATGTAGAGGCGCTTAATACACTTAATTACACCATCATCAACATTAATTACCTGCAAACAAAATAACCGGTCATGAAATATTCTATTATAATTATATCATTGCTCATTGGTCTGGCATCGTGCACGGCCAAACAAAAGGCTCCTGAAAAGGCGGTTGTGCCAGCACTGCAAAATGTAGTGCAACTGACAGATGCGCAACTAGAGAATGCCACTATACAAACCGCACCGTTGGTAGCCCGAAAAATATCGGTACTGTTGCGGTTAAATGGTAAGGTAGATGTGCCACCGCAAAACATGATTTCGGTTAGTGCACCGCTGGGCGGCTATATAAAAACTACCGGATTATTACCCGGTATGCTTTTGCGCAAGGGCCAGGTGTTAGCGGTATTGGAAGATCCTCAATACATACAATTGCAGCAGGATTACTTGCTGGCAAAATCGAAACTGCACTTTGCCGGGCTGGAATACAGCCGCCAGAAAGACCTGAACCAAAGCCAGGCCAGCAGCGATAAAGTAACCCAACAGGCGCAGGCCGAAGTGGATAACCAGCGAATTATGATGAATGCGTTGGCGGAGAAGCTAAAGCTTATCAATATTAACCCCAACAACCTTTCCGAAGGCAACATTACCCGAAGCGTTCGGTTGTATAGCCCCATTAATGGCTCGGTAAGTAAGGTAAATGTAAACATTGGCAAATATGTAAACCCGGCCGATGTGCTGTTTGAACTGATAGACCCCAGCGATATACACCTTAACCTGGAGGTGTACGAAAAGGATATTAGCAAGTTGTATCAGCGTCAAATGCTGGTGGCTTTTACCAACATTACCCCCGATAAAAAATACAACTGCGAAATACACCAGATTAGCCGCGATATAAATGAGCAAGGGTTTAGCGAGGTGCATTGCCATTTTTTAAATTACGACAAAACCCTGCTACCAGGCATGTACATGAATGCAGAAGTAAAAGTAACCACCGCCAGCAGTCAAACCTTGCCCTTAGAGAGCATTGTAAATTTTGAAGGAAAAGAGTATGTATTTGTGCAAACCGGCCGGCAAAAGTTTATGATGCACGAAGTAAAGACAGGCAACCAGCAAGACGGATACATTGAAATTCTGAACCAGGATCTCACCAATAAAAATATGGTGACAAAAGGGGCATACACACTTTTAATGACAATGAAGAATAGTGCGGAGGAAGAGTAGCGAACTAATTTAACTGCGGATCAATAGGATAATTGATCATCTGTTTGTACTCGCCGCCTAATTGTTGAAGGGCGTCTTTCCAGGTAGTATCAGCACTCGTATTAAACACTAGTCGTTTATTGGCATCGCCGGTGATCCAACTTTTTTGTTTCATTTCTTCTTCAAGCTGGCCTGCGCCCCAACCACTGTAGCCTAAAAAAAAGCGGATATCATTTTTGGTAAGTTTATTTTGGTTCACCAGTTCCACCACCTCGGCAAACTCGCCGCCCCAATAAATACCATCGGTAATTTCAAAACCGCCGGGTATAAGGTCGGGGCACTGGTGTAAAAAATGCACAGTGTCTTTTTGTACCGGCCCACCAAAATAAACCCGAAAATCACCATTAGCAAGGTCGCTTATCAAAGTGCCTAATTCTTCGGGGTACTCTTTGTTTAGCACAAAGCCAAAACTTCCGGTTTGCTTGTGTTCGCACAAAATAATAACCGTACGCATAAAATTTGGATCCCTTAAAAAAGGATCGGCTATCAAAATTTTTCCGGGTAACAAACCATCCATAGTTGAAAAGTAAAAAAGTAAAAGTATTTGACAAAAACTAAAACGTAAAATAATTTCATAGCTTAGTTAAATTGAATGTAAACCTAATAACCGTTTGGTAAACCGTAAGGCTACCTCCTATATTTGCGCCAATGAAGCGAATTTTCCCCCTCATTGTATTACTGATCACCCTGTCGCTGTTGGGCATTTTCATGCTCCAGATTAGCTGGTTTAAAAATATGATCATCCTGCGGCAGGATCAATTGCACGATAAACTGGAGCAGGCCATTATGGATGTTACTTCTGAACTAAGTACCAAGGCCTCATCTACTCCTTACATGAAAATACCCCGCAAACCCACACTGGGGTTGTTACCCGACGATTTTGGCTACAGTCTTGGAAGACCTTCGGTTGTCCAGCATTTTTCGGAATTTGAGATCAGGGAAAAATTGCAGCATTCTTTTCAAGACCGGGGCCTTCGAAACATTGATTTTGAGTTTGGTATTTACTCCCAGGCCAACCTGTACAAGCTTGAAATGCAAACGCCCAATTTTTTACGCGAAGAACCCGATACGGTAAATAATAAACATATTATTGAACCCATAATACCCAATATGGCCAATCAAATGGAACTATTTATCCCATACGAACACCTATATGTTATCATCCCCGATTTTAAAAGCCAGGTAGTTGGCTCGCTGTCATGGATGATAGTAGGCTCGGTTTTGTTTACCCTCATAATTATTGCCGCCTTTGCTTTAACCGTACAAACCATGTTGCGCCAACGAAAACTAAGCCAGATAAAAACCGATTTTATCAACAACATGACCCACGAATTTAAGACGCCACTGGCTACCATATCACTTGCTGTAGATGCACTGCGCAACGAAAAGGTGCAAAATAATGTTGAAAAAATGGGCTATTTCAGTGGTATTATTAAGGAAGAAAACAAGCGCATGAACAAACATGTGGAAACCATTTTGCAGGCAGCATTGCTTGATAAGCAGGAGCTGAATTTGAATATGAATAAGGTACACGCCAGCGACCTTTTAAAAAATGCCATCAACAATCATAAACTACAGGTAGAAGACAAACAGGGCACCATTGAAATAAATTTTACAGCCACTTCCGACCTCATCAAGGCAGATGAAAACCATTTTACCAATATGCTTTCTAACCTGGTAGATAATGCTATTAAATACTCAAAAGAAGACTCGCTACTAATAAAAATAAGTACGCTTAACCATGGCAAAAACCTGGTCATAAAAATTGAAGACAACGGTATTGGAATGAACAAGGAAACCGTGAAACGTATTTTTGAGAAGTTTTACAGGGCACATACCGGCAACATACACAATGTTAAAGGTTTTGGCCTGGGCATGAGTTATGTAAAAACGGTGATTGACGTGCACCAAGGTAAAATAAAGGTAGATAGTACGCTGGGTAAGGGTAGCTGTTTTACCATTGAGGTGCCAGTAATAAGTCAAAAAGAAACCTTAATTTAATGGTTGCCACACTACATGGCAGTCGATCAGTAAACTTGATAAAAGCGGCTTTATGAGCAACCAGGTAAACATTATAAGCAACGAGGTGCTAAGCAACAACTGGTACACCCTGCGTAAGGTTACTTATAACTACACAAAAAACGACGGCACTACACAAAAGCAAATACGCGAAGCATACGACCGCGGAAACGGGGCTGCCATACTTTTATACAATCCCACACAAAAAACAGTCATCCTTACGCGCCAGTTTAGGTTACCCACCTATATAAATGGCAACCCAACTGGTATTCTGATTGAAGCCTGCGCCGGGTTGTTGGACAGCGACGATCCCGAAACATGCATCATTCGCGAAACTGAAGAGGAGACAGGCTACCAAATAAAATCAGCAAAAAAGGTGTACGAAGCTTACATGAGCCCCGGCTCTGTTACCGAAATACTCCATTTTTTTGTGGCTGAATATTCGCCCAAAATGAAGGTAGCCGATGGTGGTGGCGTAGCCCACGAACAGGAAGATATTGAGGTGCTGGAAATGCATATTGACCAGGCCATGCAACTGCTAAAAACCGGCGAAATAAAAGATGCCAAAACCATTATATTGTTACAGTATGCCAAATTACAAAACCTGCTGTAAGCATTGTGCCCAAACCATTACACTTTTTCGCTAAACAAAAGGCAGCCATCGCCGTAGCTTAAAAACCGGTACTCGTTTTCCATGGCGTGTTGGTAAATAGCTCTCCACTGGTTGCCCACAATAGCAGCTATCAACAATAACAAGGTTGACTGCGGCTGGTGAAAATTAGTTACCAACGCCTTGGCTACTTTTAAATGGTAACCCGGCGCAATCATTACCTGTGTTTTAGCAATTAATCGCGGTAACTGGTGCTTTTCCATCCAATTGGCAAGGTTGATAAGTGCATTACCCGCGTCGTGGGTTGCGGGCAATTGGTAAGGGTCCCATTGCAGCAATTGTAGGGCGGCTGGTTCCATTGCTTCGTTAAGGGTAATTTTTACGCCCATCCAATACAGGCTTTCAATGGTACGCAACGAGGTAGTGCCTACTGCCACAATAAATTTGGAAACATTGGCTGCAAGATGCCTCACCATCTCCACCGAAACATCCATAAATTCCGAATGCATTTCGTGCCCTGCCACCAACCTGGTCTTTACCGGTTTAAAAGTGCCGGCTCCCACATGCAGTGTTACGTACCCGGCGGTAATGTTTTTTTCGGCTAGTGATTTAAAAAGGTTTTCAGTAAAGTGTAAACCGGCTGTGGGCGCTGCCACGCTTCCGTTAAACCGGGCATAAATGGTTTGATAGCGCTCACTGTCGGCAGCTTCGGGGGGGCGGTTAAGGTAGGGTGGCAAGGGTACTGTTCCGGTAAAATGTAATATTTCGGCAAACGATAAGTTGGTAGGCTGCCAGCTAAGTTCAATAATAAAACAATCACTCAGGCGGTCGGCTATGCGGGCTTGTAATAACAGTATTCCTCCGGCAAAGCTGACATTTTTCTCCAGTGCTACCCCATGTTTCCATTTGCTGGCGCCGCCTACCAGGCATTTCCAGTACACCTTTTCGGTAGTGGCCAACGCAGTACTTATGTCGGGGTAGTGGTCTGACGGTTCAAGGCAAAAAACCTCAATCTGGCCCCCCGACGGTTTGGTAAAAAGCAGGCGGGCCTCTACCACTTTAGTATCATTAAAAATCATTAGGGCATTATCGGGCAAATAATCAGCAAGGTTGCGGTAGTGGCTATCGGTTATTTGCTGATGCTGGTACACCAATAATTTGCTCGCATCTCTTTCGTCCAACGGGTGCTTTGCTATCCGGTTGCTGGGTAAATCATAGGTAAAATCTTCTATTAAAAGGCTGGTAGGGTCTGTCATATTAAAATAATCGTAGTTTTTAACAATGCAAAATTACTATCGCCTGGGTGTCAAATAAAGGCGTTTTGGTTAATGTTAATACCTTTTCTACCACTTTTTAAACGCGCAAATCATTAATATTCAATAACATATTTAACTAATGCACAGTTTGTGCACACCTATTAACACTCTTTTCACTTAGCTATCCACAAAAACGGCTGTAACCCTTACTGGTGTTGATTATGCGCACAACACAGCCTGTGGATAAAAAGATGAACCGTTAAATTACGTTCAAAGTGGGAAAAAGTGTTATTTTGTGGTAAATAATGGTAAAAAAAACGTTTAAGTTTTAATGTCAACATTTCGCGGCGAATATGAAGCAACGGTAGATTCAAAAGGACGTTTCCTTTTGCCCGCAGGTATTAAAAAAAAACTACCTGACGCAACTACTGTTTTATTGCTAAATCGTGGCATTGAAAAATGTTTGACTTTATATACTGAACAAAGCTGGGCCAACACCGAGCAGCAAGTTAACCAGTTAAATGATTTTGACGAGGAAAACAGGATTTTCCGCCGCCGGTTTTTAGGGGGAGTTAGCGAAGTAGAATTGGATAGTGCAGGCAGGTTGTTGCTGCCCCCAACGCTAAAAGAATATGCCGGGCTGCAAAAAGACATTATGCTGGTAGGCCAGGGAAATAAAATTGAGATATGGGATTCAGGTAAGTATAAGCAGCTCTTTGAAGATTTTTCGCCGGAAAACTATAGCCAGTTGGCCAGTAGGGTAATGGGTGGCAACCGCCATGAAACGACAGGATAGTGTAAATGCAGCATTATGACAAACGGAACCGACAATCAATTAACCGATGGTGGCGAAGGCGCATTGGGTTATCATGTGCCGGTGCTTTACCAGCAAACGCTGGATGGGCTGAACCTGCAACCCGGTGGTGTGTATGTTGATTGCACCTTTGGCGGTGGAGGACATAGCCGGGGCATCTTGGAAAAAATGGGATCTACCGGCAAGTTGGTAGCATTTGACCATGATGCCGATGCGCAAAAAAATGTGTGGAACGATGAGCGGATTGTTTTTGTGGCGGCCAACTTCAGGTACCTGCAGCGGTTTTTACGGCTAAATGGTATTACTGAGGTAGATGGGATACTGGCCGACCTGGGCGTAAGCAGCCACCAGTTTAACCAAGGTAGCCGAGGCTTCTCAACCAGGTTTGATGGACCACTGGATATGCGCATGGACCAGCGCCAGGAAGTAACGGCTGCAAAGTTGGTAAAAGAATATACCGGGCAGCAATTGCACAAAATATTTGAGGTGTATGGCGAAGTGACCAATGCCAAAACGCTTGCCCGCCAAATTGTAGAAAAACGCAGGCAGGTGCCGTTGCAAACCATCGCACAGTTTAAATCGCTGGTAAGCCCCGTGGTAAAAGGCAATCCCAACAAATATTTTGCCCAGGTTTTTCAGGCGTTGCGCATAGAGGTAAATGATGAAATGGGTGCTTTAAAAGAAATGTTGCAACAGGTGCCACAAGTGCTTAAACCCGGTGGAAGAGTGGCTATCATCACCTTTCACTCAATAGAAGACAGGCTGGTGAAAACGTTTTTTAAACAAGGCACTTTTGAAGAAACAAAGGAAGATAGCCCTATGATGCAAAATCAGGCTGAAAGCCACTTAAAGGTCATCACAAAAAAGCCAATAGTGGCCACCGATGCCGAAACCAGGCAAAACCCCCGCAGCAGAAGCGCCAAACTGCGGGTGGCCGAAATAAAAGATAAAAGTTGACGAAGATGCACGAAGCCATCTTCTTAAAAATAAAAATAACACCGATTAAAAACAACCATAAGGCCGATAGTAAGGATTTGACACACTAAAAAGGAGAAAACTGTTTATACATATTGCCCTGGAATTTTTCGGGGCAATATAAAACGGTTGAAAAGATTGATTGAGCAAAACATTGCTATTAAAAAGTGTATGAACAACCAGCCGCCAAATACCGAAGCTACAATAACCAAGGCCGCAGCGGTACAGGATAACCCGCCTGCAAAAAAAACGACCATCAGGGCTTTTGGCGAAATGTTGAACTATGGATGGATACTGAATAATATGGGCTTTTTTCTTTTTTTATCAGCCATGGCAATCGTTTATATAGGCAATGGCCACATGGCCGATAATAGGATACGGCGAATAAACGAAACCGGCAAAAAGTTAAAAGACCTGCAGTACGAATACAAAACGGTGAAAAGTGAAATGATGTTTAAAAGCCGTGAAAGTGAAATGATAAGGGCTGCGGTGCCGTTGGGTTTGCAGTTAGACAGTACCCCGCCGGTACATATAAAAATGCTTACAACGCCCCAACAGTAATAAGGGGTGAACGAACTAAAAGTGACAGTTAAGTGGAGGTAAAAAAAGACATATTGTGGCGGGTGTACCTCGGGTTTATACTTATGGTAGTAGTAGGGCTAACCATTTTTGGTAAAGCCGTTTACATACAACAGGTGGAGGGAAGTTATTGGCGCGGTATGAGCGATAGCCTTCACCAGCGTATAGTGGAACTGGATGCTGAACGGGGTACTATTTACAGCGAAGATGGAAACATGCTAAGCACCAGTATTCCGCAGTTTGATATTTATGTGGATTTTATGGCCGATGGCTTACGCGAAAAAAATGGAAAGCGGTTTAAAGACAATCTCGACTCGCTTAGCTACACTCTATCAACATTGTTTGGCGATAAAAGTACTGCCGAATACAAACAGTTATTGCGCAACGGATACAGGGAAAAAGAGCGGTACTTTTTATTAAGAAAGAAATTGTCGTTTAAAGATTACCAGCAGTTAAAAACGTTTCCGTTGGTTAGGCTGGGCAAAAATAAAAGTGGTTTTATTGCCGATAAAAAAATTATCAGGTTAAACCCGTACAAAATGCTTGCATACCGAACCATAGGGCTACTTCGCGATAATAATAAGGTGGGCCTTGAGGTAACCTACGATAGCCAGTTAACCGGTACGGCGGGTAAGCGACTTGTAAGGTACATAGCCGGCGGGGTTAGTGTGCCGGTTGATGATTTTGAGGTAGAACCCGAAAATGGCAAGGACATTAAAACCACGCTGGATGTAAGCATACAGGATATTACCGAGGCAGCCCTTTTGCGTATGATGCAGCAGAACGAAGCTGAACATGGCTGTGCAATTGTTATGGAAGTGAAAACCGGTAAAATAAAGGCAATAGCCAACCTGGGCAGGCAACCAAACGGCGATTATTTTGAAAATTATAATTATGCCATTACACCGTCAGAGCCCGGTTCCACCTTTAAACTGGCTACCATGCTGGCACTGTTGGAAGATAAAAAAGTAAGGCTTACCAGCAACATAAATTTACAAGGTGGTATGTGGAAAATATACGGGAGAACGGTATTTGACAGCGAAAAACATGGCCTTAACAATGTTACTGTAAAGCAGGCTTTTGAGCATAGCAGCAATGTAGGCATGGCCAAACTTGCTTACCTGCATTATGCCAGCAACCCTAACCGCTTTATCAATCACCTGCATGCATTGCGTATGGATACCCTTACCGGTATTGATTTAAAGGGTGAGATGAGGCCGGTAATATATCGCCCCGGAAACAGGCACTGGAGCAAAACAACGCTTCCGTGGATGGCCTTTGGCTATAACCTGTTGGTTACCCCATTACAAACACTAATGTTATACAATGCCGTTGCTAACAATGGGGTTATGATGAAGCCATACCTGGTTAACGACATAAGCCAGGATGGAATAGTACTAAAAGCATTTAAACCACAGGTAATGGTCGATAGTATTTGCACTGCTGCTACATTGCAAAGCCTGCGCGATTGCCTTGAGGGGGTAATGACTATTGGCACTGGTATTACCCTTAAAAGTAACACCTACAAAATAGCTGGTAAAACAGGCACGGCATTGGTGGCCAATGGCAGCCGTGGTTATGCTGATAAAATATACCAGTCGTCGTTTGCGGGCTATTTTCCTGCCAACGACCCGCGCTACAGTGTAATAGTAGTAATTAAGAATAAGCCGCATGCTGCAATGTTTTATGGTGCCGCAGTAGCAGGCCCGGTGTTTAAAGAAATTGCCGACCATGTGTATGCCCTAAAAGCCGAACAAACCGGTAGGTATCAGTATGCAAACATCACTACAAAAGATACTGCGTGGTACAGCTACACCGGGTATACAAAAGATATGAAGGAGGTAGCTGAGCAGTTGCAAATGCCCTTTGTACAAACCGGTGGAAACTATAGCCGCATGTATAAAAGCGGAGGTAAGAATGTGGTAAGCAACCAAAAGATCAGCAGCAGCCAAATGCCCACTCTAAAAGGAATGGGACTAAAAGATGTAGTGTACCTGTGCGAAAACCTTGGGTTGAAGGTGGCCATTGCAGGAAGGGGTAAAGTTTCGTGGCAATCTATTGCAACAGGGCAAAGTATACGGCGGGGTAACGAAATCAGTATTCAGTTACAATAAAAAGTAAAAAAGGCGAAATAAATAAAAACAATGGCAAAACTGCAGGACATATTGTACAACGTGCGGCTGCAATCGGTGCAGGGTTCAACCAACCTTGAGGTAAATAGCATTCAGATAGATAGCAGATTAATTACAACAGGATCGTTGTTCGTAGCAATAAAAGGCGCTGTAAGCGATGGTCATTTGTTTATTGAAAAAGCCATTGAGTTAGGTGCCCGTGCCATAGTATGCGAGGAAGTGCCATTGCTGGTATTAGAAGGCATTACTTATGTGCAGGTAAAAAATTCATCGGAAGCGCTAGCATTTATTGCTCATCATTTTTACAAAGAGCCTTCTACCCGGCTAAAACTGGTGGGTGTTACAGGTACCAATGGAAAAACCACCGTAGCTACCCTGTTGTATAAATTATTTACTCAATTGGGTTATAAGTGTGGGCTAATAAGTACAGTACAAAACCAAATTGGAAAAACCATTGTGCCCTCCACCCACACTACGCCCGATGCAGTAAGTATTAATAAACTACTGGCCGATATGGTGGCAGCCGAGTGTACCCACGTGTTTATGGAAGTAAGTAGTCATGCCATTCATCAACACCGTGTTACCGGGCTATCGTTTGTTGGGGGCATATTTACCAATATTACCCACGACCATTTGGATTACCACAAAACATTTGACGAATACATAAGGGTAAAAAAATTGTTTTTTGATGGGCTTCCATCCGCTGCTTTTGCAATATCCAATGCCGACGATAAAAGAGGCACTGTAATGTTACAAAACACAGCGGCGCAAAAACATTATTACAGCCTAAAAACACTGGCTGGCTATAAGGGCCGCATATTGGAAAATGGACTAACCGGTTTGGTTATGACCATTAATGAAAAGGAAGTTCATTTTAGGCTGATAGGAGAGTTTAATGCCTATAACCTGCTGGCTGTGTTTGCAGCAGCTGCTAACCTTGGCGAAAACAGCGAAGAGGTGTTGACTTCACTTAGTATGATGACCGGTGCTGAAGGAAGGTTTGACTACATAATAAGTAACAGTAAGGTAATAGGTATTATTGACTATGCCCATACACCCGATGCCCTCCAAAATGTTTTAAGCACCATAAAAAAATTACGCAGTGGTACCGAACAGGTAATTACCGTAGTGGGTTGCGGTGGCGACCGCGATAAAACCAAACGCCCCGTAATGGGCGAGGTAGCCTGCGAGTTAAGCGACCGGGTAATTTTTACCAGCGACAATCCACGCAGTGAAGATCCGCTGGTGATATTAAAAGAAATGGAAGCAAACCTAAACAGCGCAGCAAGAAGAAAATTTATTTCGATAGCCGACCGCCGCGAAGCAATAAAGACGGCCGTAAGCTTTGCCAAACCCGACGATATTGTATTAATAGCCGGCAAAGGCCACGAAAAATACCAGGACATTAAAGGAGTTAAACATCCCTTTGATGATAAAGAAGTGCTGAAGGAAATTTTTGTACTACTGGAAAAGTGAATGGTGAGTAGTGAATGGTAAATAGTGAAATTGTGAAATTGTGAAGGGGTGAATAGTGAATGGTCAATAGTGAAATTGTGAAAAGTGAATTAGCAAGCCGAGGATGTTTTATTATGAATAGTAAAGGAGAAAATAATGATGTGTGATTTTCTATCATCATTAGTAACGCAATTAATTATTTATCAAACCGAAGCTAATTCAAAACTCATAACTCATAATTCATAACTCATCACTCATCACTCATAACTAATTTAAAATTTATCATTTAAAATTCAAAATAAAATCTTCCAACTCATAACTCAATTATTAATTCAAAATTTAGCATTTAAAATTCAACATAAAATTCATAACTCCCTAAAGTAAAATGCTGTATTCTCTATTTGAATGGTTAAACAACAGCGGAATTAAATTTCCCGGAAGCGGGTTGCTGCAATTCATCACCTTTAGGGTGTTGCTGGCAGTATTGCTTTCGTTGGTAATAACCACTGTTTATGGCAGAAGATTGATTAACTACCTGCGTAAAAAACAAATAGGAGAAACTGTTAGAGATCTTGGTTTAGAAGGGGAAAAGGAAAAGAAAGGTACACCAACTATGGGTGGTATAATTATTTTGCTGGCTATTATAATACCAACGTTATTGTTTGCCAATCTTGAAAAAGTATACATAAGGTTAATGTTACTTAGTACCGTTTGGCTGGGTATCATTGGGTTTATTGACGATTACTTAAAGTTGAGGTCAAAAAGGATAGCAAAAGAAAAAGGGATTGATTTTAAAAAGACGAATGCCGACGGCCTTGCTGGTAAGTTTAAAGTATTTGGCCAGGTAATATTGGGTGTAATAGTAGGTGCCACCCTGTATTTTAGCCCAAGTGTATATGTGCAGCGCGAAGTAATATCGTCAGCCAACGTAACAACCAAAAATACCGTTATACAACGTGGCGAGCGATTGTTACGCGATACCGTCAGGATCATTAATGGAGAGCGCCATCGCTTTGTAACAGTTAAAACACCCATAACTACTATACCATTCGTTAAAAATCACGAGTTCAATTACTCCAGATTATTACCCGAACGCTGGGCAAACTATACCTGGGTACTATACATATTTGTGGTGATTTTTATTATTACCGCAGTAAGTAATGGTGCCAATATTACCGATGGGTTAGATGGCCTGGCTACAGGTGTATCGGCTATAATAGGGGTATGCCTTGGCATATTTGCCTATGTAAGTGGTAACATCAATTTTGCTGAATACCTCAATATAATGTACATACCTAACATGGGCGAGCTAAGCATTTTTATTGGTGCGTTCATTGGGGCATGTGTAGGTTTTTTATGGTACAATGCCTACCCGGCACAGGTGTTTATGGGCGATACCGGCAGCCTTGCACTCGGAGGCATTATTGCGTCGCTTGCCATTATTATACATAAGGAGTTGTTGATACCTATTATATGCGGGGTGTTTTTAGTTGAGAATTTAAGTGTGATTATACAGGTGTCGTATTTCAAATACACCAAAAGAAAGTATGGCGAAGGCCGCCGTGTTTTTAAGATGAGCCCACTGCACCATCATTTTCAAAAAAAAGGTTACCATGAAAGTAAAATAGCCGTAAGGTTTTGGATCGTAACAATATTGTGTGTTGTGTTTTCAATCATGAGTTTAAAAATACGGTAGGGGTTGGTCCTGACCAACCCACCGTATGGTCGGGTCGTAATTCCCAATATTGAATTGATAACAAATATTTAAACAAAAAAGAATAAATAACAGTGCTGGCAAACGAAAAAAATACACACGGTACCAAAGGGTTTGTGGTAATGCTGGGCAGCGGCGAAAGCGGCGTGGGTGCAGCGTTACTGGCAAAGCAAAAGGGCTACGATGTATTTGTAAGCGACGGCGGAATTATAAAGCCAGTGTTTAAAAAGGAGTTGGTTGACAACAATATTGCTTTTGAAGAAGGTGGACATACTGAAAGCAAAATATTGATGGCAGCCGAGGTGGTAAAAAGCCCCGGCATAGGCGAAAAAAATGGGATGGTGAAAAAGATAAGGGCGGCCAGTATACCCATTATAAGTGAAATTGAATTGGCCTACCGGTATAAAGGCGATAGCAAAATAATAGGTATTACTGGTAGCAATGGTAAAACCACCACCACTACGCTGATTTATAAAATATGCGAGGCCGGTGGCTTAAATGTTTCGCTGGTGGGTAACATTGGGTACAGCTTTGCAAGGCAGGTGGCCATGCAGCCAACAGAGTGGTATGTGGTAGAAATAAGTTCTTTTCAATTAGACGATATACACACCTTCAGGCCCGATATAGCCTTGTTGTTAAATATAACCGAAGACCATTTAGACAGGTATGAATACAAATTTGAGAACTACCTAAAAAGTAAGTTCAGGATAATAGAAAACCAGGCACAGAACGATTATTTCATTTACTGTTTGGACGATGAGGTGATCACGAAACATTTAGCAACACTAAAACCACTTACTAACCCATTACCATTTTCAATGAAGCAGGAAGTAAAGAAAGGAGCATACATTAAGGGAGACCAAATGATGCTTAGGATACAAGACGAACGCGTAAATATGAGTATTTACGATTTTGCCCTTAAGGGTAAACACAATCAATACAATACCATGGCCGCAGGCATTGCAGGTGTATTAGTAGGTATTAGAAAGGAGAAAATACGCGAGGTTGTTGCAACCTTTGAAAGTCTTGAGCACAGGCTTGAGTTTGTGGCAACGGTTAGGGGGGTAGATTTTATTAACGATAGTAAGGCCACTAACATTAATAGCACCTGGTTTGCCCTGGAAGACATGAAAAAGCCCACCATTTTAATTATGGGTGGCGTAGATAAAGGCAACGATTACACCATTATTGACGAAATGGTACGCCAAAAGGTAAAGGCCATTATTTGCCTGGGTGTTGACAATTCAAAAATCACCGCCTACTTTAAAAACAAAGTACGTGTAATTATTGAAACAACCACTGCTGCCCAAGCCGTTAAGGCTGCCTTTAACCTGGCTGCAAAAGGCGACACCGTATTGCTAAGCCCTGCCTGTGCCAGCTTTGACTTATTTAAAAATTACGAACAAAGAGGTACCCAATTTAAGGAAGCTGTAAAAGAATTGTAATAATAATGACCGGCAATAACAACATACAAAACAATACACCTAACCGCGGCATGGGCCACGCATTATTGCGGCGAACCCGCGGCGATAAATACATTTGGGGTATTGTTGTTTTGCTGGCAATTACCTCGTTGCTGGTGGTGTATAGTGCTACCGGTAGTTTGGCCTATAAAATGTATAAGGGCAATACCGAGGTGTACCTGTTTAAGCAATTTGCCTTTATAATTATTGGCGTAATGGTTATTTATTTTGCACACCGCATTAATTACACCGTTTACTCACGCCTTGCGCTTTACCTGTTTTTGCTTGCCATACCATTAATGATTTTTACCTACCTGTTTGGTGCTACTATTAACGATGGCAGCCGTTGGATAAAGCTGCCCATTATTAACCTCACCTTTCAAACAAGCGACCTTGCCAAGCTGGGCTTATTTATGTACCTCAGCCGCCAGCTAAGCCGCAAGCAAGAGGTGATACAGGATTGGAAAAAAGGCTTCGTACCACTAATGGTGCCCGTAGGTATTATTTGCCTGTTAATTATGCCGGCCAACTTATCTACCGCCTTACTTACTGGTGCCACCAGTTTGTTGCTAATGTTTATAGGTCGTTGCCGCGCAAAACATATTCTAGGTGTAATTGCGGTTGCATTAATACCCGTGCTGCTGCTTGTTAGCGTAGCAGTGCTAACACATACTGATGCGCATGACGGTGGTAAATCCAAAGCCGTGATAAGTCTGTCGTCGGTAGGGCGGGTTGGTACATGGATACATCGTGTGCAGGACTTTATTTATGCCAGTGCCGACGAAACGCCCTACCAGGTGCAACAGGCTAAAATAGCCATTAGCAAGGGCGGCATATTTGGTAAAGGACCAGGCAACAGCGAAGCCAAAAACTTTTTACCCCACCCGTATAGCGATATGATTTATGCCATTATACTGGAGGAGTATGGCCTTGCTGGTGGAGCCATCATCATATTTATTTACCTCGTGTTTTTGCTTCGCTGCATTATGGTGTTCAGGCGGTGTCCTTTTGCCTTTGGTGCATTTTTGGCTTTGGGGCTCAGTTTTACATTGGTCATTCAAGCCATGGCAAATATGGCGGTTGCCGTAAACCTGGTGCCTGTTACCGGGGTAACCTTGCCGCTGGTAAGCATGGGGGGCAGTTCGTTTTTATTTACCTGCGCCTCCATTGGCATTATATTAAGCGTGTCGCGAAACGTGGAGCAAATTGAAGGCAGGCCACCATTGCCAATGTTAGAAGAAGAGCAGGCGCAAACAGGAGCCACTACCATAATCGATAGTAGAAAAAAGATTTTTAATGAACCAAATATTTCTATATAAATGAGGCTTTCGTTGCAGCTTGCCTCCTAACCATAGAGGTCGCACTCTTACGGTATACCATTAAGCAGCAGTAAAAAAATAGTGAACCAGTACAATCAATATAGTAATTATAAAGCATCAACCTTGCCAGCCGACAGTTACGGGGCAGAGGCCCGCTATATTATTGCAGGCGGCGGTACCGGTGGGCACATATTTCCTGCCATAGCTATTGCCAATGCCCTAATGCATGCAAATGCCAACGCCACCATACTGTTTGTTGGGGCCAATGGCAAAATGGAAATGGAAAAAGTGCCGCAGGCAGGCTACCAAATACAGGGTATAGACATTGCCGGCTTTAATAGAAGTTCTTTGATAAAAAATATAGGGTTACCCTTTAAACTGATTAAGAGTTTTTTTCAGGTAAAAAAAATAATCACAAATTTTAAGCCCACCGCGGTCATTGGTGTAGGCGGCTATTCAAGCTTTCCGGTGCTGCGCTATGCGCAGGCAAAAGGAATAAAAACCTTTATACACGAAAGCAATTCGTTTGCCGGCAAAAGCAACATTTTACTGGGTAAAAAGGCAACAAAAATATTTGTATCCAGCGATGGGATGGAAAAATTTTTTCCGGTCGCAAGGCTCATTATAACTGGTAACCCTATACGCGAAGTCATTGCTAAATCGGCTATAGGCAAGCAGGAGGCCTGCGCTTTTTTTAGCCTTAGTGCAAACAGTACTACTGTATTAGCGGTGGGCGGTAGCCTTGGTGCTAAAAGTATTAACGAAGCCCTGGCGGCGCACCTCGATTACTTTTCGCTTAACAACCTCCAGCTAATTTGGCAAACAGGCAAAGCCTCGGGTAGCCAGTTTATTAATTTGGCAAAGGGTAACAAAAATATTTGGGCTGGCGAGTTTATTAACCAAATGGAAATGGCCTATGCTGCTGCCGATGTGGTAATATCCCGTGCCGGCGCAATGGCTGTTTCGGAGCTGGCGGTGGTGCAAAAGCCGGTCATATTTGTACCATACCCCTTGGCTGCCGAAGACCATCAAACAGTAAATGCCCAACACATAGTTAATAAGGAAGCAGCATTGATGATAAAAAATAGTGAAGCCATAGATAAGCTGGCGGCAACGGTGGTATCGCTGGCGCAAAACAAACCCTTAATGCAAAAGCTATCGGCCAATATTGGCAGGCTGGCAGTTACCAATGCCGCTGAGGTGATAGCAAGGGAGATAGTGAGTAGTGAGAGGTGAGAGGTGAGAGGTGAGCGGTGAGAGGTAAGAGGTGAGTGGTGAGAGGTGAGAGGTGAGAGGTGAGAGGTGAGAGGTGAGCGGTGAGAGGTAAGAGGTGAGTAGTGAGAGGTGAGAGGTGAGAGGTGAGTGGTGAGTAGTGAGTAGTGAGAGGCGAGTGGTAAGAGGTGAGTGGTGAGTAGTGAGAGGTGAGAGGTGAGAGGTGAGAGGTGAGAGGTGAGAGGTGAGCGGTGAGAGGTAAGAGGTGAGTGGTGAGTAGTGAGAGGTGAGAGGCGAGTGGTAAGAGGTGAGTGGTGAG
>Ga0105048_10002698_pt1 | contig 28896 bp, 23 predicted proteins | sample MAT05_FD_78382 | JGI IMG/M metagenome (GOLD analysis project Ga0105048, IMG submission 78382) | Freshwater microbial communities from Lake Fryxell liftoff mats and glacier meltwater in Antarctica - MAT-05 | ecosystem: Environmental > Aquatic > Freshwater > Ice > Liftoff microbial mat | place... | reverse complement strand
CATAAAGAAAGAGTAAATTATTTTAGTTATAGCCTCGTTCTAGGCTTCTTGGCTGAGTGGCAAAAAAAGTAGGCGCAACTTAGTGGTTTTTATAAATCTAAAAAATCAATGAATCACAGTTACTGTTCCCTTCATGGTGTACTTTTTATCATCCCAGCCATCAAACTGCACATACCATGCAAACACCCCATCTTCGGCCAATTTGCCATCCACAGTGCCATCCCATTGTAGTTTTTTCGCGGTAGATTCCCATACTTTTTGACCCCATCGGTTGTACACTTTCATATTGTAATTGCGCACAAAAACGGGTACTGTTCCCCACACATCGTTCATGCCGTTTTCATTCGGTGTAAATGCATTGGGCACCCACAGTTCTGGCGGTTGGTATAAATAAATCCAGTTGCTTTGGCTTTGGTATGGTGCCCTGTAAGGTGATTTTAAATATTCTGTGGCGGTAACCCTATACCAATATCCACCCCAATCGAAATCCAATTTATCATCCTTATAATTTTGATTTGCACCTGTATTGGCAAGCATTGTCCATGGGTTGGAAGCATATTGCCTTTCCAATGTCCAATCTTTTACGCCTTGCCCCCAATCTTCATAATCTTGCCATTTTAAATCAAAATAGTATTCCGGGCGACCTGTTGCAGTGCCGTTAATAATTACATTGCAACCTTTGTTGCTTTGGTTGCTGGCATGCCCACATTTGTCTGTTACTACAATTGAATAGCACCACGATTCATTGTCTACGTTAAAAGAAGAATCCCTAAAAAAAGTATCTTTACTATAGGCAAACTGAACTTTCCCCGGTGAACCGCTTCTTTCAAATTTATACAATTCGTATTCCTTAAAATCAGGTTCTTGGCTTTTTTCCCATTCAATTTTTACCCTTTTGTCGTTTTCAACCGTAGCAAATTTCATCCTTACACCAGTAATTGGGTTGTTTAATTCTTGCACTGTACAAAATGGCATTGCAGCCTTTACCAAAGTTCCACAAGTATTGTAACCCTCTAACCAATAGCAATAATTGTTGGTACTTGGATTTACGACAGCAACGTCTATATATGAACCCACAGCCGTATTGTTAATTTGTAACAACATAGTTTCTTGATTTAAGGGGTCTATTCTTTTTAACAAAAAATGTGAAAAAAACCTTGCATCTTGGTTGCTGACAGGCCATGAAATTTTTAATTCGCCAATGGCTCTATCGTAACTTACACAAATGGCATCGGGTGGCACTGCTTTGGGTGGTTCGGTAACCAGTATTTTAAGAGTGGCCCACGTCGTATCGGCATTCGGACAACCCTTGTCATAAATCATAATTCGATATTGCACAGTATCAGTGCTCCAACTGTTGCACTTTGTATTCCATGCCAAGCGCAAGCTTGCTTTGCCTATGCCTTTGGTCAATGTAAAAATCGGCGTATCGGGTGATTGAATTCCAGCTTTATTGATTACAAATACTTTCAATTGCAAGGTGTCAAACGGATCTGGATCTTTGGCTATTTTGGTAAAATCAATATTGTCTGTTGCAACCACTTTAATAAATGTATCCGTCATAAACGGCTTTTTATTTAAGTTCTGAAAATCAATTTTAAACAATGCATTGTTGCAATTAAAACTATTGTTTGTGCGGCTATAAGCGCCTGGTGTGGTAGGGAAAAGTCCGTTTTTACCACAACCTGCGCAAACGGCTTGATAGATAATGCCTTTTTTGTCAAACCTACTGGTACCGCCATCTACATGCTCATCGGCACTCTTGGTACCTGCGCCAATTCCACCAAAAAAAGTGGCATACGACAGTGCATACATATTTTTAGAAAACACAGCTATGTAAAAATCGCTGCCATCGGTTGTTTTTTGCAAGGCATCAGAAGTTACTTGCATATTGTAAGTAGATCCTCTGTTAAAATGGGCTTTTGCTTTGCCTGTAAATGCATCGCGCACATGTGAGTTTGTGCCACCTCCCCAACCTGAGACGAAAATCCTTTCGCAGCGATCGACCAAAAATGCCGACGGGGAAATATTGGGACCATTGTTATTTGCTCCAAAGGTTGTGCTAAGGGTATAATTGCTAAGCGCAGTATCAAACCTCACAATAAACTGCCCTTTGCCAGGTTGGTTGTAAGGTGAATTCACGATGGGAAACACCCCATCCGTTTGACCGTAAAAATAGGGATTGCCAGAATTGTCGGTTTGTACAAAATAAGCTTGCTCGTAGGCCGCTGTTCCAAAATAAGTAGATTGCAAAATGGAACCATCACTCCTATTCAATCGCAATGCCATAGCATCTGCAATGCCCCCAGCATAAGCCTTTTTAAATGTTGGATAAGCAATGCCCAAATCGTTGCTATTGGTACCACCAGATGCATAAATATCGTTCGATTTGCCTAAGGCAATTCCATAAATAGCATCAAAATTGGAAGTACCAATCACGGTTGACCAATTTAATTTTGACAAATCTGCACTCATGGAAAAAACACACCCATCTTGATTGCGAGGCAATGGCGTATTCAATCCAGGAAAATCAGAACTATAGGTGATTCCGCCCACATAAATATTATTCGCATCGCATAAAATTTCACCCCTAAATTCATCTGCATAATTGAACAACAAGGGGTAAGATTCCAATCCATTGTTCTCTCGGTCTGCGCCGCTGGCATCCATGCCTGAACCACCTATATAGGTAGAACCAATAATGGATTTACCATCAGCAGAAAAATGGGTAATAAAAAAATCGTAATCCCCATTTTGCGTTTTATCAAAAGCGGTTGCTGAAACCGGAAAATTGGTGCTTCTGGTAGAACCTACAACCTGCAATTCGTGCAATGCATTGGTAACCATAGAATGCGGTTGTTCATTGCCAAAACCGCCCAAATAGGTGCAATAAACCAATGATTTTCCATCTGGGGTGTATTTTAAAATACCCACATCCCTGCCACCACCATAACTCAGATTTTCATCTACCCCACCCTTAAACGAAGTTTGAAAAGCGCCCAAAGTTACAGGAAAACCAAAATCAAAAACAGTACCTCCGGAATAGCTAAAACCCAAGTCATCGTAAGTACCCGTGCAACCAAAATTGTCAGCTTTGGAGCCGCTATAAGTGCTAAAAACCAATATCGGATCTATTACAATTTGGCTATACCTGCTTTGCACGCCACTGGGAATTTCAAACCCTATACCGTCATCGAACATTTTATACTTGGCGGAAATTTCTTGGTTGCCTAACTTATTGGTACCTAAAACCAAGGGCATTGCTTCTATAAATTCTTGTACCGATGTTTTTAATTCAATATGGTTGTTGGTGATGTTTATAGAATCTACCCCTATGTATTGTAAGCGAATTTGGGAAATGTTTTCGGGTTTATTGCAAATGAGGTTGTATTTCAAATTTCCATTGGAACTAAAAATCTGCAAATCTACACCGTCGTATATATTTCGCACCCACAACTCTGTATTTGCATGCAAACCGCCCTTCCACTTTAAAGGATCTTTTTCCAAAAAATAATTGTAATATTCTTCCGAAGTTTCACCTCCAGCAGTAATATTGGCCATATTACCGCCTTTAAAATGCAGGTAAAAAGCATGCTGCTTTAAGGTAAATTTAGCCAGTCCCTTATCATGCAAAGTCTCACCCGCACTTGGATCCCACAAAGAAAATAGCAAGCCACTGTCGGTAAGCCACAAATCCCCGTTGGTTAGCGCTGCTTTGTAAGTGGCTTTGTTGCACCACTGGCCTTTGTTTTCAATGAATTTTACTTGGGAAAAGGCAAAATTAAGCGCAAGGAAAGACAAGCCCAAAAGCATGCTTTTAAGGTAACATTGTTTCCAATCTTTCAATTTGCAGTAAATAAGCAAGTTCAATTCCTTGTTATATAGACGCAATTTAGGGCCAAATGTTGCTATGAAGGTAATTTTTTTTGCAATATTGTGTGCAATATGACTAAAATAAGGCAGAATGCATCAAATTTGCACTTTTCCAAATGCATAAAAATTTACGGATCGTATTTTTCGGAACACCCGGTTTTGCAGCACATAGTTTACAAAAAATTGTTGGTGCAGGCTACAATGTGGTGGCTGTAGTAACTGCACCCGATAAGCCTGCTGGGCGAGGCATGCAATTGCACCAAAGCGATGTTAAAGAATCGGCACTAAGGCTTGAATTGCCCATTTTACAACCCACCAATTTAAAAGACCCGCATTTTTTAGAAGCATTGCAACTATTGAAACCCGATTTGGGCATAGTGATCGCCTTTAGAATGTTGCCGCAAACCATTTGGAGCTTGCCTGAGCTGGGTACTTTTAATTTGCACGCCTCTCTCCTTCCCCAATATAGAGGTGCAGCACCCATAAACCATGCCATCATCAATGGAGAAACTGAAACGGGTGTAACTACCTTTTTTCTAAAGCATGAAATAGATACGGGTGACATAGTGCTCCAACAAAAGGTGGCCATTTTACCCACTGACAATGCGGGCACGCTGCACGACAAACTAATGACCTCCGGTGCAAATTTGGTTTTAAGCACTTTAGAATTGGTAGAAAAAGGGAATTGGCCAGAAAAGCCCCAAAGCATGCAATCCAATTTAAAAAGTGCACCCAAAATCCACCCTGAGTTTTGTAGGCTAGACAATCTATTAAGTTGTGAAGAGGCATTCAATAAAATCAGAGGCTTATCTCCTTTCCCGGGGGCTTGGCTGCCCGATGAAAGTATGAAAGTGTATGCAGCCAACATTGCAGAATTAGACAATCAAAATTCAAAACCAGGAATGATTTCCTTAGATTTCACCCAAAAAAAGGTATTTTGGGGATTTGCACATGGCGCTTTAGAACTGGTTGAAGTGCAACCCAAAGGAAAAAAACGAATGACTGCCAAAGAATATTTGAATGGCGAGGCAAATCGGAAAAAATAATTTTCATTGTATATCAATAAGTTATATCCTTTTTAAAAAAATAATTCACTTTTTTTTCGACAAATATTTGCATTCTATAGTTTAAAACCCTTACTTGCGATTTCACAATCCAACAAAAACTACGCCTATAGCATAAACTTTACCAAAGAAAACACCTGGTTTTCCTACTAACCTAAAAAAACAAGGGGGTAATTTATGCAAAAAGAAATCATCGCAGACGGCGTATTGCTGAAAGTTTACATGGAGGGCAATGAAAGTGCCCTAGAAACATTGATTAAGCGTCATAAAAGTCGCATTTTCTCTAGTATTTATTTACTTGTGAATGACCGTTATTTAGCGGAAGATATTTTTCAAGAGACATTTATTAAAATCATTCACTGCTTGCGCGGCGGAAAATACCGGGATGAGGATAAGTTTCTACCTTGGGCTTTGCGTATCGCTAGGAATTTGTCTATTGATTGCATTCGCCAAAAAAGCAGAATTCCTATGATATCCGACACTGAAGGAAACAACATTTTTGATTATATTCAAGTGGTAGAAGACAGTTGCGAAAAAAGTATGGTTCTAAAAGAACAGAACCAAAGTTTGCGCAACCTTATCAATCAGTTGCCAGATGAACAAAAAGAAGTGTTGGTTTTGCGTCATTATGCAGATTTAAGTTTCAAAGAAATAGCAGAAATGACAGACTCGAACATCAACACCTGCATTGGGCGCATGCATTATGCCTTGCTTAATTTGAGGCGTATGATCAAAAAAAATCTTGTACAAGTAAAATAAAGTAACAATATCTACGTTATATAGATTGAAAATAAATTCAGCCTATGAACGAAATTGTTACTCACAACACTATTCTTCAGTACGTTTACGGTGAAACAGACGCTGCCAGAGAAATCCTTGTAAAAGAGGCTTTGGTAAGAAACCCCGACTTGTTGCATTATTACAATCAAACAATGGAGGTAAAGCGAATGCTCGGTAATTTCGCAGAAGAACCCAACCCCACAAGTGTAGCCATCATCAGCGAATATTCGCATGATAGCCATACAGAAGCTGTTTAAACCAAACGGGAAAAACTTTTATAACCCTTGCTATTGCAGGGGTTATTTTTTTATATATCTTGCACCTGTCTAAAAACTATAAAATTTATGAAAAAAAGTATCTTACACTTCATTGCCTTGGCAATGGTTTCAACTGCATTTTTTGCGTGTTCCACGAACAAAAAATACAGTACGCGCAGTTTCGGCGGAGGTTGGTCAGAACCTAAAGTTGCGGTTGTTACCCCAAAAACAGAAGCAATTCCTGCTACAGAAACTACTCTAGCTGAAACAAATGCGCCAACAATTCCAACGGAAACTGTTGCTGCTCCTTCAACACCCAACCAAAATGCCGCTGCAACCGCGGTTGCTGCTCCAATGGCACAAAAAAATGCGACCGCTACGGGCATGGTTAAAAAAGCCGGTAAGCATTTTTTACAAAAGAAATTGATAAAAGCTGCGCAAAAATCGAAAGATGGCAATACATTGCTTTACATAGTCATTGCTTTCTTTATCCCATTTTTAGGTGTAGCGCTTTTTGAAGGAGGTATTACTTCCCATTTTTGGATTGCCCTATTGTTGACATTGTTGTTTTGGTTGCCTGGCTTTATTTATGCCATTTTGGTAATTATGGGCAACATTTAATACAGAATTCCTTTTAACAAAAAGGCGGCCCATGGGTCGCCTTTTTTATGGTATACAATTTATTTAAACAAACAAATCCTTCAACTCTTTGGCATCTTCAGGTTTCATTTTACCAGCCAAAATTAACCGTATTTGACGGCGGCGTAAGGCTCCATCGTATTTTGCTTTCTCGTCCTCCGTTTCTGGCGAAATTTCTGGAATCTCCACTGGTTTTTGTCTGCTATCTAATGCCACAAATGTATAAAACGCTTCATTGCACTTGTATTTTTCGCCCCTAGGGATATTTTCACAATATACTTCTATAAATATTTCCATGGAAGAATTGAAAGCACGGGTTACCCAAGCATTCAATGTTACCACATCGCCCAATCGAATGGGCTCTTTAAATGAAACACTATCTACGCTTGCAGTCACTACAATTTGATTGCTATGACGCTGGCCAGCAATAGCGGCGCAAATATCCATCCAATGCAACAAGCGACCTCCCATAAGGTTGTTAAGCGTATTGGTATCATTTGGCAATACAATCTCATTCATCACCACCAAACTTTCTTTGGGAGTTTTAGTTACTTTCATGTTTTGGCTCATTGTTGGTTTAAAAAAAAAGGGGCAAACGCCCCTTATCAAATATTTTTATGAACGCTTGTAATTAAGCCTCAGCCTGAACAACTGAAACGAAACTGCGACCGCTGCGTGCTTTGCGAAATTTAACGACTCCATCAGCCAAGGCAAATAGGGTATGATCTTTACCGCAACCTACATTGATATCTGGATGGTGAACTGTGCCGCGTTGGCGAACAATAATGCCACCAGCTCTAACAACTTGACCACCGAAAACCTTAACGCCTAGGCGTTTGCTATGCGACTCCCGTCCGTTTTTGGAACTACCTGCTCCTTTTTTATGTGCCATAGTTTTATCTTACTGAATTATGCTTTAATACTTTCGATTTTTAAACGGGTTAAATAATCACGGTGACCGTTTTGCTTTTGATACCCCTTGCGGCGTTTCTTTTTGAAAACAATTACTTTTTTACCTTTTCCGTGTTCTTCAACCGTCGCGGTTACAGTTGCACCTTTTACTGTTGGAGCTCCAACAGTGGTATTTCCTTTATCGCTGATAAGCAAAACAGAATTGAATTCTACCTTCTCACCTTCGGTTGCCTGAAGCCTATTCACGATTAGCGGTTGGTTTTCCTCCACTCTATATTGTCTTCCGGCTATTTCTACAATGGCGTACATCTCTTTAAAATTGGGCTGCAAAGATAACAAAATATTTCGGATTCAACTATACTCAAAGCAAAAAAAAATGTTGAATTACTTTGTGTCCTATTTACAAGTCAATAACCAACGCAACATGCTGTATTTATTACACTTATACAATCACATAGATTTAAAATAAACCCATTATCCTTTGAAATTATCTACAGTCACGCTAAAAACAGAATATTTCTTGACCCGCAAGCGTTAAAAACTAAGGGATAACTCTTATTCTATTTGAGTCGGTTTAACGACCATTGAATAGCAGTCTCTCGTATATTTGCAACAAAATGCGATTTCAAACCGCCATACTCTCAATATTTAGCATTGCATGCACAATTTCTGCTTTGGCACAGCCTAAAACTGGTGGCTTTAATGGCAATTCCAATCCCTTGGAAAATCCCTTTAAACCCAAATTGATCCCTGCATCTAAACTGCTTTTGGATCCAATTATCCCGCAAAATTCAAACCAAGCCATTAGCACAACCTACAATCCTTTTAATTTTCAGTGGAATACCCGCAAAATTACGCGTATTTTACCTCCCGTGGGTCATTTCGAACCGGGTTTGGACACTTCATACAATCCCAATTATGTGCGAATTGGCGGAGGAATGTACGCCCACAAATTGCTGGAAGGATACCTAGCAAACCGCGCCAACAAGCAGTGGGCCTACAATTTGGCGGTGCAGCATCTAAGTGCCGACCAAGATAATTCTTTGCGCGATTTTTCTACCACCAAAGCTTTCTTGGCAGGTGCTAGGTTTTACAAACGCAGTAGCTTAGAAATGCGGTTCAATTACTTGCGCGACATGAATAAGTTTTTCGCCATCGACAGCAACTATGAAAAACCTGCCATTAAAAATTTGAAGAAAGTTGGGCAAAATATGGGTTTCAATTTGTTATACGATTTAAAAGCATTGGCACGTAAACCAGGATTTAAAGTGGGCTTTATGTTCAATAATTTTTACAACAACTTAAACCAAAGTGAAACTGAATTTGGATTGCAAGGGGGGTGGGATTTTGTTTTCCAAAAACTGAGCACTAGTGGAACCTTTTCTGTTTCCAATATGCAATACCGCCAAAACTTTACCCCCACCAAACAATGGTTCATAGATCTTAATCCTCGGGTTAAATATGTAAACAAAGAAAATGGTGTGGAAGGCAATGCAGGATTGAACCTTACTTGGGCGTTTAAAGATACTTTAAAACCTGTTTTCTATTTCAATCCCTATTTATACGGTGAGAAAAAGCTGGAAGGTTTGAAAATGAAGGTATACGGCGGGCTTGATGGCGGACTGAATCGGAATTCACTGCGTAGATTTAGTGAGCAAGTGCCATTTACCTTAGATACCATTCGCGTATTAAATACATATACCCAATTGAAAGGATATGCAGGTTTGAAAGGTAGAATCACAGAAAATGCACAATTCGGGGTTGAATTTGGAGGCAGCTCGGTGGCCAATATGCCATTGATCATTGGCGCCTCAGATTCGATTGGCGCACTTCGTGTAACTTACGATGACGTGAATATTCTTTATTTTTCGGGGGATGTACGCTTTAGCATCGGTGAAAAATTAAGGGTGGGTGCTTTTGGAAAAGTAAACCAATATACCCCAGCAACTGAGTCAAAAGCATGGCATTTGCCTGCAGCAAATTATGCGGTGAACTTGCAATATTTGTTAAACAACCAATGGATTTTTCAAGTAGGTGTAGACGGCATGGGTAAAAGATATAGTAAAATAGAAAATAGCAGCGCAGTCTTGGAAATGAAAGGATTCGCAGATTTGAATGCACGGATTGATTTTAAAATTAAAAACATCATTCGCATTTGGGTTCAAGGCTCTAATTTAATCAACCAAAAGTACCAAGTTTGGTATGGATACACCAGTTATAGACTTTGTGTACTGGGTGGAATATCCGCATCATTTTGATAAATAAACATTTATAACTAACTTTGAATATTCATGGAAAATTTAGAAAAACTAGAATCCTCTATACTTGAACTTCTCGGCGGTCATCAGTGTGTAACAATACCTGGCTTGGGTTCTTTTATATATAGAGAGTTTCAAGCTTCTTCAAACCATTTTACATTTGAGCTAAAACCCGCTGGATATTCTGTATTTTTTAACAATGCTATCCAATCTGATGACGGCATTTTGGCCAATTATTTAAGAGAAAAAGAAGGACTTGATTATGCCGGTGCCACTGCCTTTATAAAAAGGGCTGTATTGACCATCGAAAATCACCTTGCTTTAAACCGCAATTTGGCCTTAGGCAAATTAGGTAATTTTTTTGTAAATGCCGAAAAACAAGTATTCTTCATCCCTTCAGGAGCATTAAATTTAGATTTGGCATCTTTTGGTTTACCCATAATTCGCTTAGACGAATTGACAAAATCCAAAGAAACGCAAGTTGCAGAGCAAAAGGTAGAAGTTGTTCATCAGGCTGCGCCAGCAATAACGCAAACCGATGAATTTGAAGATGCGCAAATACTAGAATTGGCTGAAACGCAGCCAAATCGCGGTTGGATTTGGAAAGTAGCCGCTGGTTTTGCAATACTTACTTTGGCAGGATCGGGTTGGTATTTTGGTCGTCAGTTTTTTGGAACCAAATCCACTCCACAAATAGAAGCGGCTTCAACAGATGCACCTGCAACGGATACATCACAACCTATTCTAAGCGCAGAGGTTGCTTCAACAAATACTGAGACTAAAATTACTAAAAAAACAGAAGCTCCTAAAAAAGAGGAGAGGGTGAAGAAAAATACAGAACCGGCAAACAAAAGCGATGTGGCAATAGTTCGACCTTCAGAAGTAAAATCTTTAATTGTGAGTGCCGCAGATTACCGCAGTGCTATGGAACAGAAATCTGGTAAATTCTACTTGATTGGCAGCACCTACATTGGCGAAGATATGGCAAAAAAAGAATGTGCCAAATGGAACAAAGTAGGGGTAAATGCAACCGTTTTCAAACCAGGAAAAAGTTCACTTTACCGTGTAATACTTGGCAGGTTTCAATCGGAAAAAGCAGCTTCAGATTTTATGAAAACCATGCCTGGTTTTCATGGATCTAGCGTGGGTATGAGAGAATTAACCTTATCCAATTAATCTCCTAATTAAATGACAGTTTATATAATTGACAAAAAGCTATCATCCACTACTGAGCAAAAACTCACTTCAGGTGCATTGGCCATTGCCATTGCTGCCGCTTTGATTTTTTTACTTTGGTTTGTAAAAATAGTTATTCCTAATCCACCGTTCGAAACCAAACAAGGTGTGGTTGAGGTAGATTTGGGATTGGTTGATGCTGGTTACGGGTCCCCCGAGCAAGGCGGTCCATCACCTACTCCACCGGCATTGGGAGGCGCTACCAGCGATGGTGGGTCATCTACACCATCTGGTGGTGAAGGCAAAATCATTACCAGCGAAGGGGAAAAAACAGTTAACCTCCCTCCCATTGACCCACCATCTAGCACATCCGCCAGTGAAGACCCAGCATTAAAGGGTAAATTGGGGAAAATAGGCAACCGCAAAGGCAAAAACGCTGGTGACCCCAATGGGATAAATGGCGGAACTGGAAACAAAGGCTGGGGCCCCGGACCAGGAAATACTGGAATTACAGGCAACCATGGCAAACGTGTAGGTGGAAATGGGTTGTATGGTTACGATTTTACAAACTACAAACTAACCAGCGATTTGCGCAGAGTCAATGCAGATGGACAAGGTACAATTGTTTGCAGAGTGCAAGTAGATTGTGGTGGTAACTGGAGTGTTACCGAATATGGGTCTAGAGGCACAACCTACAACGGCAGCGTTGGCGGCTTGCAAAGCGTGGTAACCACCTTTTTAAGAAGTTCGCACTTTGAAAAAGTGGGCGAAAAGTGCCCAGAAAGTGGATTGATTTACATTGAAGTGAAGTCGAAGATTTGAGTTCTTCAAAAACCTATTCAGAAACCTTAGATTATTTATTTTCCCGTCTGCCGGTTTACCAGCACATTGGCAAAGCTGCGTACAAAGCAGATTTGAATAATACTGTTGCCCTTTGCGCAGCATTGGGCAACCCAGAAAATGGTTTTAAAAGTATTCATGTGGCTGGCACCAACGGCAAAGGCAGCACCAGCAGCGCATTGGCGGCTATTTTTACTGCTAGCGGCTACAAAACCGGACTGTATACCTCTCCTCACCTATTTGATTTTAGGGAACGCATTCGCATAGATGGAGTCATGATTCCAGAACAATATGTGGTGGATTTTACTGAAAAAATGAAACCCCTGATTGCAGAATTAAATCCATCCTTTTTCGAATTGACAGTGGCCATGGCTTTCCAATGGTTTACAGAACAAAAAGTGGAAATCGCCATTGTAGAAGTGGGCATGGGTGGCAGGCTGGATAGCACCAATGTTGTTACTCCCGAATTATCGGTAATTACCAATATTGGTTTCGACCACATGGATTTTTTGGGTGATACAAAAACCAAAATTGCCGCAGAAAAAGCGGGTATAATAAAACTGGGAGTTCCAGTTGTTATAGGCGAGTGGGACGATGAAACGAAACCTGTATTTGAAATCAAAGCTGGGGTTGAAAACAGCAAACTGATTAAAGCCATTGAAGCTCCAGCAGCCTGGATAAATAGTTTTGCATTAAAAGGAGATTATCAAAGAAAAAATTTGGCCACCGTTTATGCTTCAGTGCAAGCCATGCGGGATTTGGGTTGGGCATTGGCAGACGATAAAATTATAAATGCCTTGGAAAATGTAAAATTACTCAGCGGAATCAAAGGGCGATGGGATATTTTGCGAACCCAGCCTTTGGTAATTGCAGATGTGGCGCACAATGACCATGGTTTAATTCCAGTACTTAAACAATTTATGGCTTTGCCGCACCATCAAATGCATTTTGTTTTGGGGGTGGTGAATGACAAAGATTTAAGCAAAATACTGCCTTTGTTTCCAAAAGAAGCCAAGTATTACTTCTGCAAACCCAACATCATGCGGGGTTTGGATAGCGGAGTGTTGCAAGAAAGGGCAACTGTAAATGGATTGTTAGGACAAGCCTGGTCTAGTGTAAAAGAAGCACTGCAGGCAGCCATTTCAGCGGCAGATGCGGAAGACATTGTGTTTGTGGGTGGCAGCACGTTTGTGGTGGCAGAAGTTGTTGATGAAGATTGATTCCTTTAGAGTGGCGTTCGACAGTTAAAATCCGGAAATTCGGCGTTTAGGCTTTGTTTCGTTTGTGACCAAAACTTTTCAGGCAAAGGCGCAAAGAACCCAAAAATAACATTAAAACATTCGTGGCTTCGTGCCTTTGTGGCCATCCCTTTTGCTAAATGCAGGTCAATGCCTCTGTGCACCATAGTAGGCTTTTTGCTTTTAGTACTAAACCCGCGGTGAAGCGGAGTGACCAAAAAATAGATACCATTTACGTTTATAACCCAAAATATCCTATTCATTAAAAATTATACCTTTTGAGGATAAGAATTTGGAACTCTACGGTTGGCAATATTATTTATCCTAAATTTGAATCAATAAACAATAAAATTATGAGCCACGAAGAAAAACACAACTTGGACAATTTATCAAACGAAATTGTAGATGGAAAAGAGGTAATGGGTGGTTTGGGTGTATCGTTTGGAAATGGGAATGAGATTCTTAATGATATATCGGGTCCTGCTGGTGGCAGCTTTGCCGTTCCTAATATCATTGATTACCATGAAAATGAAAACATTCAAAACACCAATGTAATTTCAATGGGGAATGTTGGAAATACAAAAGATACCGATGTTATTTCTAGCGGTTTGGATATTTCCGATTTCTAAAATTTCAAAAAAAAAATCCCTACTTTCCAGAGGGGATATATGTTAAAGCCACTCTGTGTGGCTTTTTCTTTTTTCTTCAAAATATGATTATCAAATTTGGTATAATTTGTACTGGGTGTTTGTCATTGCGATCTATCTATTAAAGCGCAACTCCGCTGGAGTTATTAATGGCCCATTTTAAGCGAAAATTGGGAATAATTGTGTTGTTATTTTAAATTGATATGCAATCTGCCAAAACTACTTAGCTATAGTTTTAACAGTTAAATTGGGTATTTATTGTCCCTTTTTGAAACACATTCATTATTTAAAGAAAACAATGCCATTGAATTGAATAACAAACCATTTATGGCTCATTTTTGATGGCACAGGAAACATAGATGTTCTTAAATTTGGGAGTGCCTGTAAAATCACTTTTAACTTACAAAGAGGAATATTCCAATCCCAATTCTGCAGTTTGGTTTCGGTACAATCCTTTTAAATCGATTAAAAATCCATCGGCCGAACATTGTTCTTTAAACCAAGATGCGGGCAAAGCCTTATACTCGTCATGCGCAACTGCCAATATTATTCCATCGTATTTACCCTCAATGCCCGGTGCCAAAGTAAAACCGTATTCATGGTTTAACTCTTCAGAATCGGCGTGTGGGTCTACAACATGCACATTTACAGAATAGGATTTCAATTCATTAACAATGTCAACAATTTTGCTATTCCTTATATCGGCAACATTTTCTTTAAACGTTGCGCCCATAATGAGAATCCTAGAATCTATAGCCACTTTGCCCAATTTGTTTAATTTTTTAATGGCCCTTTGGGCAATATAGGCTGCCATCCCATCATTGGTAAATCGCCCTGCTGCGATAACACGCGGATGTATACCCAATGCTTCTGCTTTGTGCAACAAATAATAAGGGTCAACACCAATACAATGACCGCCAACTAGGCCTGGCGAATATTTATGAAAATTCCATTTGGTACCCGCAGCTTCAATCACATCAAATGTGTTGATGCCCATTTTGGTAAAAATCAAACTCAATTCGTTCATCAACGAAATGTTTACATCGCGTTGCGTATTTTCAATGATTTTTGCAGCCTCTGCTACTTTAATGGTAGTGGCTTCATGGATTCCGGCGGTGATAATACTGCCATACAATTTAGAAATATTGCGCAGGGATTCTTCGTCGCAACCGCTTACAATTTTTAATATTTTTGGTAAGGGACGTTCTTTATCCCCCGGATTGATTCTTTCTGGAGAATACCCAATTTTAAAATCCACAACCCCTTTTAATCCGCTAATTTCTTCAATCACGGGCACGCAATCTTCTTCCGTACACCCAGGATAAGTGGTACTTTCATAAATTACATAATCGCCTTTCGAAATCACTTTACCTACTGTCCTACTGGCGGCCAACAATGGGGAAAGATCTGGTTCGTTTGAGTCGTTTATGGGCGTGGGAACAGCAACCACATAAACTCCACAATCACGAATATCTTCAATATTGGCAGTGAAACTAATATCACGACCCACAAATTCAGAAGCATCAATTTCTTTGCTAGGGTCAATGTTATTGCGCATTAAATCCACACGACCTTGGTGAATATCAAAGCCCACAACTTTAAATTTTTTGGCAAATTCTAAAGCGATTGGAAGACCCACGTAACCTAGGCCAATAATACAAATACTTTTATTTCCCGATTGAACGGATTCGAATATTTCCATTTGAATAAAGGGGCAAAATTACGGATTTTGGGTCGGATTTTTAGAAGGCGTCCCGCTTTTCACAATTCTGAATAAATTTCTGGGTGTTTGTCATTCTTTTTGCGGCCTTCCCCACCTTCGCAGAAAAGCGCACGCACCATCTTAAAGAAGTAGGGTAAATGGAATTCTATTTTATTTTGAAAAAAGAAAACCAAGTCCCATGTCTTTTTTTCTAAAAAAACGTGTGACTCCCACGCCTCGCCCAGCCGGATTCTTAAATCCCGGCCATCAATTGATCATTTTGACACTGCTTCGTATTTCTAGAAATCTATACTTCTAATACTATTTGGTGATCTTTGAGAACCCATTTTAGGTCTTTGCAAGCGAGGTTAAGGGACTCCTAAGCTGTGGCGATGGTGCATTAGGAATCCTAACTTTACTATAATCTGAATGTTTAGCCAATTTTCAATGTCAGCCCTTCTTAAATTGCAAAATAAAACCAGTGATCTACGAATACAACCCAAACTCAAAAAACAACCTGCGTATTTAAAAGATTCATCTATCCATCATTCCCCATCCCAGCCGGAACCGCCGTATACTTTTTCAGTTTCTTTTTTCAACAACGGTTCCCAATAATAATGTTTCCAATACTCCAATTCCGCTGCTTCATTGTTCATGATTTCACGCATGGTGGTTTTTTTATTTAAGGCAATATCAAATTTAAAATACCGCGGAAAATCAAGCTTGCTAATCGTGTCTTTGTGGCCTATCCAAACCATAGAATAGTTCCAAGGCAAATCCAACTTCTCTCCTTTTTTCTCCTTCAACCTCGATTTCCAAAAATACAAATTCCCCGTTTCGCCTTCTATTCCGGCTGCTTTCTTACCCACAAACACAACACTATCCCCACTTTCAGAAAAATGGTTGTAATGAACAAAAGAATTTACATAGTTCATTTCTTCAAAATAATTAGCAGGTATTTTTTTCACCTCTCCCCTCTTTCTTAGCATTTGAACAAACCCAAATTCGCAATCTTTCTTAGCCAAATAATGGGTGTACATGGTATCTGGAATGGAGATTTTGTTTTTCAAATACAAATCCAAATACTGCATTTTTTCTTCTTTGTTTTTTAATTGGTATATGCGGTTCAATCGTTTGGCTACATCCGCATCTTGGGCGTAATATTTAATCAATATTTTAGCTTTATCGTACAAACCATTGGCTTCAGAATTGGATGCTCCATAATTGCGTGTATAATAATTGGTAATCGGCATTCTGCTGGCTACATTCAACATAGAATTTCCAGTCCTACTGTTTAAATAATATTCACTTTCATAAGTAGCATAATCGCTATATGCCTCAGAATTTGTAGTCCAACTTGTGCCTGAATTGTTGAATAATGTATTTCCAAAACTGCCATATTGGTATCTATCTGCATTCAAACTTCCCATACCGTCATTGTAGGAGGTACCGGGATAATAACTGTTTTGTACTTTCGACATTTTGCGCTTTAAATCGTCTCTAAAAGACAAAGTCAATTCAGAGATCATACCTTTAAAAACTGAACTATCTATCATGCCGCTATCCAACAAGGTTATACCCAAAGCCATAATGGGCTCGCGGTATTCTTTGTATCTCAACAAAGGCAGCATTTGTTTATAATAGTTTTTCCAAAGTTTTAAGGTATCGTAAGCGCTGTTTATTATACCGCCAAATGTGTAAGTGCTATAACTATTTTCTGGAGCCAGCGGGGTTTCTTCGAGCAACCAGTACATCAAGGTATCCATAGCCGTTTTATTTTTCAAAGTTGCCAATTTGGTTAGCATTTTTGCCTGCACTTCGCTTGTGTCTCCCGATTGCCTAAATTTATCCATGTAATATTGAATTAGCGGCAGATATGCGTCTTTAACAAGTTTGTTTTCTAACAATTCTGCATATTCACTGCCCCAATCTGTATTTTTACTAAATTTGGCCATCAACTTAAATAAACTATCGTTAAATTCTTTAGGTAAAATATTTACACTATAGCCGTAATCCATAGCTCTGAAAAGATCCAGACTGTCTCTGCTATTTAGCCATTTTAACATTTTAATTGCGAATTGTTGGCTATCCAATTCCATCCTTTTTTTATCTTTATAATCCACACTTTCTAGGATGTTTTTTACATAAACAGAAATCCCACGATTTACATCATAGCTGGTGCTGGCAATTATAGAGTTGACTTCATCACTAGCAGAAAAATAATAATTTCTAATAGAATTCATATTATACCCAGTAATTAGTTCATTTACCATCCAATTGTTCTTCCAAAATAAAGTATCTAAATAAACTTGTATTTGGTTGTGCGCATAATATTTGGCTTTGTTCTCTTTTTTGTAATCTAATATTGTTTTTATTCTTATAGAATCATTTAGTTCTTTGTATCGTTTATTGTCAATTACCTTTCCTTTTAAAACCCCATTCTTTTTCATTTCTTTAAAATTAGATTGGCTCGCTATGGCTCCAGAATACCAGCTAAGAATGCTTACAGCTTCGCCAGAGTTTAAAAGAATTTGAGGCACGCTTTTGTAATGTGGAGATAGTGTATCGTTGGGTCTATTGAAGCCATATAAATCATATCCCTCCTCGGGATAAACCAATTCTTTACGTTTCATTTCTTGCTCCTCGCGAAAAACACGGCCACGTTTGTCTATTGCAGCCCAGTCTGGCCTGGCATAAGAAAAACCTGCGGTTGAATCGAATTTTTTTAGGGCTTTGTATTTGTATTTAAAATCTATAAATTGAAATGAACCCATAAAATTCTGTTCCGGCATTTTATCCGCTGTATATTCTCCCAAATAATAATATACATCTTTATCCGCTGCCAGCAAAAGATGCAAATATTTCTTGCTTTTTTTCAAATAAATACTGGCCGTAGCGGCTTGATGACCCGCGATTTTTTTAAGTTCAAATTTCTCCATTTTACCTTCATTGTAAAATGCGCAATTAACTGCCATTTGACGCATATGAAATGTGTCGGCATCTGCTTCTAAATTGTTGGATTGAATTTGATTCAGAAAATAGTAATTGTTCTTTGCATCCGTAAATTCCAAGTTTTCATGTCCTTTAAATTCCGTAGAAGTATCGAAAGAATAGGGCTTAATATCCACCGAAGTTGGCCAATTTAAACTGTAGCCACCACTAGGCGGGCTGTATGTTTTCCATGCTGTTTTTATGGGTTTTAAAACTACAGATTTGAAGAATTCTTTGGCTTCTTTGCTTTCTGCATAATTGCCGGTTGCACTCAATTTTACATACCACAAATGGTTTTGCAATATCAAAAATAAATGTTTCTGTGTCTCACCTGTTTTTGTTTTATTGCCTATCAATAAAGCCGGATTGCCATTGATTTTTAATTTTTCTTTGGATGTAATATCGCCTGGTACATGCTCAAACAAAGCACTGTCAATTTGTTTTAAAAACTTTTCTCGGCTCACCCCTTTTAAATTGCCAAACCAAGGCATTCTTTTTAACACATAATACGCACCATTTGCCACATCTGCATAAAATATTTCTTCTTTGTTTGCATAACTCCTGTCTACGGGTTTGCCTGGCAATGCAAACTCTAATTCTCCTGTATGCGAATAATATTTGGAAAATGAAACTGGAAAACCGATGGCATCCAATTTTATCTTTTGCTTGAAAGCGTAATCGCCAACATTGTCGTAAATAGGCTTTAATACAAAACCTTTTCTACGCAAAAACTCAATGACACCGCTATCGCCAGGCAAATGGGCACAACCCACTGCTGCAAACAATCTTTTGGTTTTGGTAATGCGTTCAAATTCATCTGCCATTACTTTATTGCGTTCAAAAAGCATCCATTTGCGGTAAAACTTGGTAGATCCACCCGTTCGATCCATGGAATCTATCATGTCCAAATCGCCTTCTCTATAGGCTGTTTCCAATGGATCCTCGCCATAACCGTACATAAATCTTCCTCCATTTCCAGCATTGCTTTTATGTGTCAACATCCTTTCCCGCCAATCACTGCGCGACACCATTCTGCTAGATATTTCAAAATCCTCTAATCCAGTGCAGTACTTTCCCAGTTTTTTCCCGGTTTGGTGTATGTACATATCTACATAGGTTTTTTCAGTGTAATTGGGCGATTGGTAACCTTGTCTATAGAGCAGATAATTTCCCATATAATCGTAGTTATTCAGTTCGCCAATTATATCATTCAATCCACTACCATTTAGGTCTAGAGCAGAACTGTAAACCCCTCTACCACCTCCATTATAGTCATAAGAAGATTCCCTAAACCTGTCATCTTCATTTTGGTTTTTGTTTCTGCCAATGTTGTTCAACCAACTATCAATCTGCAATTCTAAAGCTACCACATCCACCGATTGAAGTGCACGGTAGAAAGTATCACCTAAGTTAAATGCCAATTTTTTGCTTACGTGCATTGTACCATACAAGTAACTGGGCTGTTTTAAACCATTGCCTGTTACTTCCCACAGTCGGGCAGGGTATTTTCGCAGGCGCGGTGTTTCAGCAACCGAAATTGTATCATCTATAAAGATACTGTCCCCGGCAATTTCTTGGGCCGAAAGCGCAAAACTGAACATGAAAAAAAATGTGAAGATGATGTATTTATACATAGGTATTTGTTTTACAATTTTAATGCCTGAGAGACTATAACGTATGAATTAATAAAATATTACGACGAACGTCTATTTTACATTGCCCATCTGTTTGCGAACCAATGGTGAAATAGCAATTAACACCACACCAGCTATTAAGGCGTACACTGCCAATTGGCCATATCCGGTAGTATAACTTTCTAGCTTTTCCATTGCGGTTGCATTCTCTTTTGGCACAGTCATACCTGCACCTAAAATTCCAGCAACATATTGGCCGTAGGCGCTGGCCAAAAACCACATTCCCATCATTACGCCTTGCAGTTTGGTAGGCGACAATTTGGTCATAATAGACAAACCAATGGGCGACAAGCACAACTCACCCAAGGTAATGACAAAATAGGCCAAAGTAAAAATATCCAACGAGGTCATGCCCTGCGCATTTGCAAAAAACTTGGTAGCGTAAAAAATATAAAAAGCGGCAGAAAGAAATAGGAATCCAAGGCCAAATTTAATCACCGTATTGGGTTCTGCTTTTCTTTTATTTAACCAAACCCAACCCAATCCCAGCAAAGAACTAAATAGAATTACAAACAAGGAATTTGCGGCATTGTTTACCCCATTTGGATCCAATTTGATGCCCAACAAACGGTCGTTTAAATTATTGGCGGCAAACAAACTCAATGAGCCTCCGCTTTGCTCGAAAAAAGCCCAGAAAAGCACAGAAAAAAATATAAAAACCAAAGCCGCTGCCAATTTTTTTCTTTCTTCAACGGTGCATTTGAACATTTCATAAAATATATACCCCAACGCACATGGACCAATGATATACATGAACCAATCGGTATATTCTGTTTTGGCTACCATGCTCATAAGCAACGGAATAATAGCCAAGGAACCAAGATACACAGCATAATCGTACCATTTGCGGTTCTTTCCATCGGTTGCATTTTTAAACGGGGACAAACCAATGGGACCCATAGATTTCTGGGTAAAAACAAAAGTAATCAAACTTATAACCATAACAATTGCGGCAAGGCCAAACGCCAAATGCCAAGAGTAATTTTTGCCGATGGTAATGCATGCATATCCACCCAATAATGCACCAATATTAATACCGGAATAAAACAATGAAAAACCAGCATCTCTGCGGCTGTCACCTTCCTTATATAGGCTACCCACCATGGTAGAAATATTGGGTTTAAAAAAACCAGTCCCTACAATGTTAAAACCAATACCCAAAAAGAAAAACTCTTTCGGGTCAACTGCCAGAATGACACTTCCCACAATCATCAACAATCCACCCCAAAAAAGGGACTTCCTAAATCCCAAAATTTTATCGGCAAAAAGGCCGCCAATAAAGGTAAACGCATATACAAATGCTTGGGTGGCTCCGTACTGTAAATTGGCAACTTTTTCATCCATCATCAACTGGTGCACCATAAAAAAAGTGAGCATACCGCGCATGCCGTAAAAACAAAAGCGTTCCCACATTTCACTAAAAAACAAGTACCAAAGTTGCTTTGGATAAGGACCTTGAAAATTCTGAATTTTCTCGAGTTCAGTATGATTCTCCATATGGATAGTTTAATAAATCTTTTAAATAAATTGCAATTATTTTATAGCATTGTTGAGTTTTTTCAACATCAGCAACATCAATACGGAAGCAGCCCCAAGCAGTATAAAATTCAACCAGAAATAGGCGGCCTTATCTTGGTATGCATCCCATTGGCTGGCCAAAACGCCCGACAATTTATTGCCTATGGACGTGGCCAAGAACCACCCTCCCATCATCAAGGAGGTAAACCGTTGCGGACTTAATTTAGAAACAAGGGAAAGACCCATAGGACTGAGAAGCAACTCGCCAATGGTAACCACACCGTAAGTTCCTACAAGCCACCAAAAACTCACTTTTTCTGCCCCATTGCCACCCACTTTTACGGCTGCAACCATTACCAAAACAGAAAGCGCTGAAACAATGAGACCCATGGTAATTTTTGTAGGAATACTGGGTTCTCGTTTCTTTTTGCGCAGAAAACCAAAAAACATAACCACGAATGGGGTTAAAAAAATCACCCAAAACGGATTGAAAGATTGGCTAATATTGGTGCTCCAAATGGAAACCTTGGCTCCTATTTTCAAATCTTGGGCATGGGCATCGTTCTTAAAATAATTGGGATAATCCACTGTTTTTACCACCTTTCCATCTACTTTGGTTTTTCTAAATTGTGCATCTATTAAAGCCACTGAATCTTTTTTATACTCGATTTCTTTGGTTTGTTTTAAACTAGAAAGAATGGTTTGTGAAGTTCCTTGCACACTTCGGTCCGTATAATTATCGGCCCAAGTATTGAGTGCAGTGCCATTTTGTTTAAACACAGCCCAAAACATAACCACCACAGCAAAAATGACAAGCATAACACCCATTGGTTTTTTCTCTTCTGGGCTAGACTTAAAGTACAACGAAGCATAAAATAAAACAACGGGAATACACGCAAAAATAAAGGCATCGGTACTGTCCGAATCAAATATTTTACCTGGAATAAACCAACCAATGACACCGGCAATTAACGAAGGAAAAAGCACCATTGTAGCTATTTTGCCAATGGACATGTCGCCAGGTTTGGGTTCTACTTTTACGTCAAAATGCTTGTAGTGGCGGGTGCCAGAGAGGAATACAACAACTCCGATGAACATACCCACACCAGCAGCAATAAAAGCAGCATTCCAGCCAATGGTGGTGTAAAGTGCAGCCCCAAAAAAGTTACAGATAAATGCCCCAACATTGATTCCCATATAAAAGATATTGTAGCCTTCGTCTTTCTGGTGCATATTTTCGGGGGTGGAATACACATTTCCCAACAGGGTGGAAATATTGGGTTTAAAAAAACCATTGCCAATGATAACAAAGGTCATGGCAGTATAAAGCATGGATAAATTATGAATGCTCATGAGGCAATAACCCACACCCATAAGCACGCCACCCATGATTATGGAACGCCTGTAGCCCAACAATCGATCGGCAACCAAGCCACCAATAAACGGGGTAAAAAATACCAGTGCTATAAAAGTACCGTATAAATTAGAAGCGTCTTTTTCACTCATTTCAAAACCCGATTTGGCGTCTTTAAGGTATAGTGTAAAAATACCAATCATAAGGTAATAGCCAAATCGTTCCCACATTTCGGAGAAAAACAAGAAAGGCAGCGCTGCAGGGTGTTTTTTGAACATAATAAAAAGCAATAATAGCCGATTGTTTTCACAAAAAAAAACCGCCAAACGAAGAGTTCGTTTGGCGGCTTTTTAGCAATCCGTTGGAATCAATTACGATTCTGTATTATCTGGATTTATATCTTCGTTATGCATAATAGGTTGAACATCTTCGTGTTTTACAACAATCATTTTTTCCAACCAACCACTAAGAACAAATAATATAGCGGCAGCAATACCAGTCATGATAATAAATAGAGTAAAAAACTCGTACAAATTTGTAATTTGAAAGCCCAAAAAGGATGGATATACGATAGGCTTAGCACCATCAACCGGACCAGAGGGAGGAATTAATGCGCTTAGAGTTCCTGCAAATTTATTGGCAGCGGCGTTAGCCAAGAACCAAGTACCCATCATTAATGAAGACAAGCGCAATGGCGCTAATTTAGAAACCATAGACAGGCCAATTGGCGACAAACATAATTCTCCCATTGTGTGAATGACATACAAACCTACGAGCCACCACATGGAAACTTTATGATCGAGTCCTAAACCCTTTACTGCAATGGCAATAATTATATAACCTAGAGCCACGAGTAAAAGACCTAAGGCCATTTTTTTGGGTGAAGAAGGTTCTAATTTTCTAACATATAAAAAGCCCCAAATAAGCGTAAAAAGCGGAGCCATGAGGATTACACCAAGCGGATTGATAGATTGAAAATAAGAAGCAGGCATTTCCCAACCCATAATATGACGGTCGGTTTGCCTGTCTGCAAATAACGTAAGCGATGCACCTGCTTGTTCGAAAGCACCCCAAAAGAAAATAACAAAAAATGCTAGAATAAATATAACTATAATTCTTTTTCTTTCAATTACGGTCAGGCTTTTGTCTAGCAAAATAACAAAGGGCATAATAACCATTGCACCATAAATAAAATAACTTATGATATCAATATTGCTTTTAAACATTTGTTTAAAATTTAACATAAAATATACCAAAGCAATTGATCCCAAAATTGAAAGAATACCGGTAACATCTAGTTTTTTTACTGGCAAACCAATTTCTTTTCCCATTTCAGAAATCAGGTATTTTTTCTGATACATGATAAAAACAATCAAGGAAATAATCATGCCTATACAAGCGGCCAAAAAGCCCCATTTAAAATCCATTGAACCACAAACCAGGGGTGAAAAGAATGCACCTAAGTTGATACCCATGTAGAAAATAGTAAATGCGCTGTCAATTCTTCGGTCATTTTCTGGATACAACTGACCTACCATTGTTGATATATTGGGTTTAAAAAATCCGTTTCCTATAATTAACGAAGTCAGACCCATCCACATAATGGCAGTGCCCCCGTCGTGCCCACTTGAAGCGCTTAGAAACATACAAAATTGACCCAATGCCATAAGCCCACCGCCTATAATAATACTATGCCTATTGCCAAGGTATCTGTCGCAGAGATAACCACCCAATAGCGGGGTTAAATAAACCAAGCCCGTGTAACTGCCATAAATTTGTGAGGCATTTACATCGTCAATTAACAAAACTTTGGTCATGAACAGAATGAAGATTGCCCTCATTCCATAATAACTGAATCGTTCCCACATTTCTGTGAAGAACAAAAAGTACAAGCCTTTGGGGTGTCCTTTTCCTGTTTGAGTCTGTGTATTCATATTTTTTATTCGTCGTTTTATGTTTGTTTACTTTGCCCTAAAGTGATACAACAAGGTGTTAAAGTTGGCTAAAATAGAGATTAAATGCAATACCTGAAAATTTCAGGCATTAATTCAGAAAAACATTCAAAGATTCTGGATTGGAATTGTCGAAATGCACATGCTCTAACATGGTTGTAGCCAAGGATATGCCTACATAATCTGCCTTTACCGGAAAACTTCGGTGTTCTCGCTTGGCAAGAAAGGCAGTTTCGATAGATAGGGGCTTTTGTTCAAATATGTGCTGCAATACCATCATCAAAGTGCGGCCAGTATTTATTACATCGTCTACTACCAATACATGCTCATTGTGAAAGTTTGTTTCGGTTAAGTACGCAGGGCTGTTTTTGCCTTCGCATACCACTTGGACAAGAGTAGTTGCGATACTTGGAAGTATTTGCTCCATTTTTTTTACCAACGCCGAGGCCAAATAAAAACCCCGTTCATTGAGACCTACAACAAGCAGACCAGCAGAATCGGTGTGTTTTTCGCAGATTTCACAAGCAATGCGGTCTATTTTGGTTAAAATGGTATTATGGTCGAGAATCAATGTTTTGGGTTCAGCCATAGTGCAATGTTAGGGAATTTTAAGTGAAAAGAATGAGGCAGGTCTTATAAAAAAAATGTTATCCTTATTTGTGTCTCCTTTTCCATTTGGGAGTTTGTCGTACTTTTTCGCCCTCACCCGCCGACACTGAAAGGCGCTGGCACCCTCTCCTGAAAGAGAAGTTTGAATGGCATATTAATTTATTTGGCAAAAAATTCGCCAAACCAGTTCCTACTATATTTACGTGGTAAAAATGCGCAACTCCGCTGTAGTCGTGAATTCCGATAAAACAAGTTTGATCGGTTGAGTTCTAGATAATAGGACTAAATATGGCATCAAAACCCAATCCCGAAGGGATGAAATGATTGTAAAAAAAACAGAGACCTGCCTGCGGCAAAGGCAGGGGCGCGAAGGACGCAGAGGAAATAAACAGCTACGCTAGGTTTATTGTCGGCAATTGAAGCGTGCCTCAGTGGTGAAAAAATATATATTTCTTTGGTTGAATTCAAAAAATGGATATTACCCCATCAATATTCGCTATTGCCGTCCAAATTCCCTTTCAACCTGGTTAAATAACGCAGTTTTTCGTAGGTTTGGCGCAACGGACCAAAGTAATCTTTCGACCAATGGCTTGGCTCCGAATCTGCCAATTGGGCATGCTGAATTAAATGATTTTCTATGGATTTCATGGATTCAGTCAATAGGACTCTCACCTTTTCTTTTTGTTCGCTGTTGCCTGTTTTCGCTAAGTCTATTTCATCGTTCAAATCCAACATTTCCATCAAGAAATCTTGGGGAAGGGTATGTTTTTCACCTTCGTTCCAAAGTCCATATTCTTGCAAAAAATATTGAACACGGTTGTGGAAATTTTGCAATGTTTTGAAGTCTTCATTGTTCTTTGCCGTTTTGGCAACAGCATCCAACTGGGCAATAGGATTTGACGCAAAAAAATCGGGATGCCACAATCGCTGAAATTCTAGGTATTTCAACCTTAGAGCAGCTTCATCTATCAAAAGCGCTGGCTGCAAGCCATAGAAAGCAAATTTATCTAACATTACATTCCAAAAAGGCGTGCAATGTCTACCCAGAATATGAATACCATCAAGGATGCCAAAAGCACCATGCCCACAATTTGACCCACGTACAATACTTTTTCGTTTACGGGGCGACGGGTAATAATTTCGTACAGCAAGAACATCACATGTCCGCCGTCTAACGCAGGAATAGGCAGTATATTCATAAACGCAAGCACCAAAGATAGCATTGCGGTAAGGGTCCAGAATTTAAACCAAATCCAATGTGCGCCAAACATTTTTGCAATGGTTATAGGTCCACCCAATGATTTTTTGGCACTCATTTCGCCAGTAAATACTTTGCCGAATGCTTTGATGTTTGCACCCAAGGCACCCATACTTTTGGCAGTGTCATGTGTAATGCTTTGGCCCAATGTATAATCAATTTTGACCTCTTTTCCTTCAAACCCAAACGTTTCTGGTTGAAAACCCAATGTGCCATCTTTTTCCACATTGGCCTTCATTTTTTTAACACCGTCCTTGGTTGTCACAACTGTAAGAAGAATTTCCTTGCCTTTGTTCTCAAGCAAATATTCTTTAAACACATAAAATACACGACTGTCTTTTCCATTGACTTCAGCGATCATATCCCCCGCTTGCAAACCCGCTTTTTGGGCGTTGCTGCCACCTGTAATTGCGCCTATCTTAAATAAGTAAGGCAGTTCCACCAATGGCAACTTGTCCTTACCCAGGTAATTTTCTATATGTTGTGGTAATGATATGGTGGTATCTTTTCCTTTGCGGTTCACCAACACATTTTTTTCTTTGGACATTAAAAAATCGGGGTCGCCGAAATCACCGGTAAGGTCCGTAACCACTTTGCCATTTAGACTTATGATTTTATCGCCATTTTGCAAACCCATTTTGCGGGCATCAGGACTGGCGTATATACCACCCATTTCATTCACAATTTTGTTGGGGATATAACTTTCGCCATAAGACCATAAAAGTGCGATGAAGATACCAATACCAAGTATTAGGTTCACGGTTACTCCGCCAATCATCACAATCAGCCTCTGCCATGCCGGTTTGCTTCTAAATTCCCATTTTTCGGGAGCCGAAGCCAATTGTTTGGAATCCAAACTTTCATCTATCATTCCTGAAATTTTCACATAGCCGCCAAGGGGCAACCAACCAATACCATATTCAGTGTCGCCTTTTTTGAATTTAAAAAGTTTAAAACCAAAGGCGTCAAAAAAAAGGTAAAATTTTTCTACGCGAATACCAAATGCCCTTGCGGCGAGGTAGTGACCAAGTTCGTGAAGTGTAACCAATATGGCCAATGCCAAAATGAATTGTGAAATCGTAATTAGGGTTCCCATTAAATTGGATGCAAATATAAGGAGCAGAACACGCAGATTCACTATGAATCGTTGAGATGGGCTTTTCTTCCTTTGAGTGTATTCACTTAAAATTTATTTGGTTTGGTTCTAAAAGAATTTAATCTCATATTTGCTACTCTAAAAAGTTAAAATCCCATAAAATGAAAACGAAAATATTTACCTCTGCACTTACCCTTTCCCTTGTATTGGTTTTAAGCTCAGTCTCACTAAAGGATAAAGTTTTAAAACAGACTATAGTTTTAACCATGCCTGCTGGCGATGGTTCCAATGCTGCTGGAGTAGCCTACAACCCGCAAAAAAAGATGTATTATTCCGTATTCGCTGGAAATGAAAAGTTTCCTATTTCGGTATTTAGTTCGAAAGGGAAATTATTGAAATCCGGGATTTACACAGGTTTTGATGTCAGAGGCTTTTGGTATAATGCAAAAACCAACGCGGTTGAAGGCAATGGACATGGTGTAACAGACGGTTATTGGTCTAAAAAAATCGAATCCAGTGGTTTTTCCGAAGCAAAAACAGACCTCATTTTTGAATCGGATGAATATGATGAATCTGAATATCAACCCGACAATAACAGCTCAGGTGCCTTTAACGCCCTGCAAGACGAAGTTTATTTTTTATCTGAATCAAACATATACATATATAATAGAAACACAGGTGAGTTTAAAAGTAATGGTGAAATTAAAAACTTACCAGGTCAGAAAGAAGATTTAAACTCCACCACCCTAGTTTATACTGGAATTCCTAAAATGGAATTTGGTGTTTTGGATTTTACCAATAAGAAAATATATTTGATCAATGCTAATGGTTATTTTGTTACCAAAACCATAAATCTGCCTAAAACAGCGGTTGTATATGAAATGTTCAATTTCAGCTATTGCAATGGAATATATTGGTTGTTTGACAAAACCAACCGCAAATGGGTGGGTTATAAATAAAATTTATCAATTGGGAATTTGTTTGAAATGAAAACCAGATTTTGTGAATGAATTCTATTAATGAATTCTATTAATGAAT
>Ga0105048_10002696_pt1 | contig 28902 bp, 23 predicted proteins | sample MAT05_FD_78382 | JGI IMG/M metagenome (GOLD analysis project Ga0105048, IMG submission 78382) | Freshwater microbial communities from Lake Fryxell liftoff mats and glacier meltwater in Antarctica - MAT-05 | ecosystem: Environmental > Aquatic > Freshwater > Ice > Liftoff microbial mat | place... | reverse complement strand
TCGACCCGGAACCCCGTTCACAACCCAAGTGGGGGTGATCCACTCGCTTAGTGCGTGCGGATCACCCGACCCTCGCCTGAACTTGGCCCGGGGGCGAGATTTTGCTGTCGGGTCCTTTCTCTAACCTGTGTTGGTGAACTCCTTTTCTGAACAGGCCGGGCTCGTCGCTTCGCGACTTGAAGCCGAAGCTCTGGCTGGTGTTCGGGATGAATCGATCAATACCGGGCTTTCGGCTCTTCGTGAGGCCTGGAAGGCCCTTGAACCTCCGCAGCGGGACTCTGTCGCCCCGGACTCCTCCCGCATCGCTTCCCTCGTCGCTTCGCGGCCGGCCGCTCCTCCATTTGAGGAAGCCCCCATGCCGGTTCCCCGGGACGAGGCTGCCGAAGCAACACTCGCCCTCCAGGGGCTTGAAGGGATTGATCGGGATGAGGTCGCTCCGGTTCGCATCTTTGATGGTCCGGCCGAGCCCTCCGCCCTGCTCGCCCACATGGGTTACGACAGCTTCCGGCCCGGTCAGGAAGCCGCGGTCCAGGCGGCACTCGATGGACGGGACAGCCTGATCGTCATGCCGACCGGCGGCGGCAAGAGCCTTTGCTACCAGCTGCCCGGCCTGGCCGGCTCGGACCTGACGATCGTGGTCAGCCCGCTGATCGCCCTGATGGCCGACCAGGTGCGGCGCCTCAAGAAAGAAGGCCACCCGGCGGTGATGTTCGCGTCCGGTCTTTCCGATGAAGTGTCTGCCGCCTCATACAACGGGGTGCGTGACGGCTCGGCCCGCATCGCCTACTGCTCCCCGGAGCGTTTCGGCTCCGCTTCGTTTCTCGACCTGATCGCAACCCGCAAAGTCGACCTGCTGGCGATCGATGAAGCCCACTGCCTTTCTGAATGGGGCCACGACTTTCGGCCTGACTATCTGCGTCTTCCCCGTGTCGCCGAACGCCTGGGCCGGCCGCCAGTGATGGCCTGTACCGCCACCGCGACCCAGCAGGTGGCCGATGAGATCGCCCAGCGCATGGGGATGGACGCACCCGAGCAGATCCACTCGGGCTTCGACCGACCGAACCTGAGCTTCGACACGGTCGCCCTCGAAGGGAAAGGATCCAAGGCCCGCAAACAGGCTCTTCTTGAGCACGGTCTGGCCGACCCGGCCAATCGCCCGGCGATCGTCTATTGCGGCACCCGGCGGGACACCGAAGAACTTGGTGATGACCTGCGTGCTTCAGGCCTCACCGCCGTCTCCTACCACGCCGGCATGCCACCGGATGACCGGGCCTCGGCCCAGCACCGTTTCATGGAGGGCGACGCCGACGTCGTGGTCGCCACCAACGCTTTCGGCATGGGCATTGACAAAGCCAACGTTCGTTCCGTGTGGCACTGGGCCATTCCGTCAAGCGTCGAGGCCTACTACCAGGAGGCCGGACGTGCCGGGCGCGATGGCGAACCGGCCCGGGCGGTGCTGCTGGCGATGCGCTCCGACCTCGGCCGGCTGGTCCGGTTCAACGAGCGCCGCAAGGTCGATCCGAACGATGTCACCAACTACATCGAGTCGATCCGTCACATGAGCGATGGCGACGGCAGCGTCGTGATGGACGCACCCCGGCAGGACGAAGAACGAACCCGCCTGGCCGTAGCTGAGAGGTCTGGCGCGCTTTCAGTAGATCCGGCCAGTGGCGGCCGACTCCTGGTTCGCCTGGTCGGCAACTTCGACCCGAGCGGAATCCCGGCCGCCTGCCGGGTCGCCCAGGACCGTGGCTGGAAGGCCTACCGCGCGGTTGAAGCCTTCAGCTTCTCCGAAGAACTCTGCCGGCGGCGGCAGCTGCTTGACCATTTCGGCGACAGTTCTCCGACCGCTCCCACCGGACGCTGCTGCGACGTCTGTGATCCCGACGGCTGGCTGCCCGATCCCGCCAGCCTGATGGTCAGGAAGTCGCGGGCGAACCCCAAGCGTGGTGCGGCGCCGGTCCCAGACCTTTCGCCGGACGATCAGGAGATTTTCGAGATCCTGCGTCGATGGAGGCTCGGCGCGGCCGGCGACAAGCCTGCCTTCCACGTTGCCAGCAACCGCACACTCAGTGCGATCGCCACGGTTAAGCCGGTCGATGAAGATGCCCTGCTGGAGATCTCCGGGGTCGGTCCTTCATTCATGGAAAAGCACGGCTCCGACGTGCTTCGCATCGTCTCCGACCACTCCTGAGCGAGCCGCTGGGAGTCCGATCTCAGGGACGGGATTCAGGAAACCAGGCAGGTCTCCGGCCCGCCCAGTGTGACCTGCCATGAAGGCGGGAAGGCATGGGCCACACCGTTCGCGATCCCGAGGCTCCGCACCGTGTAGCCCTCGGAGGTGAAATGGATTCCGTCCTCGACGAACCAGTCGTCCTTGACCTTCGACGCCCAGTCGTAGATCCGCATGTTCGGATAGCGGTCGCAGGCTTCGATCAGGGCGTCGTTCCAGGCCTCCATGTTGACTTCGGCGTAAGGGCCGGTCGTTTCCAGCGACTTCACGTTGACCCACAGCACCGGCTCATCCCCGACCACCGACATCATGCGTTCGATCCGGGCGGCGGAGTCGATGGTCGACCCGACGAACTGGTTGGCGGTGTCATTGGTTCCCATCCCCAGGACCCAGCAGCCGTCGAATCCGGCAAGTTTGATCGCATTGCCCGCGTCGTAAGCGTTCGGGTTGCCGTCGACGGTTTCGTAGATCGAGCGGGCGCCGGAGATGTCGAACCGCTGGTCGGCCACGCCGAGGCGGGCGAACTGGGCATCGAGACGGGCGTTGGCCTCCGGCAGGTAGTCGATCGACATCAGGCCGACCGAAGTGGAATCGCCGATGTAGGCGAGCGACCCGCATGAGGTGAGCGGCAGTTTTCCGTCGATCGTTTCGACTGTGTTCTCGGTGACCACCGGGTCCGCAGTCAGGATCCTGGGCGGGTCAATTGATGATTTGACGGCGATCGGCGCGATCCGTTCATTCGGCGCCACCCCGGCGAGGGCGAAAACCGCGATCAGGAACAGCAGGGCCGAAGCGGCCACGGCCGCACCGGTCGGCGATTTCCAATCCGGTCGCCAGGATGAGGACCGGACTTTCTTCCACAGCCGGCCGATCGCCCCCTTCCGGACCGGATCCTCGATGAACGTCCAGGAGAGTGCGGAAACCCCGAAAATCGCCACGACCTGAAGCAGTGCCCGCAACGGACTGAACTCGTTGTCCAGCGGCGGAGTGGTCAGCGCGATGATCGGTAGCTGCCACAGATAGATGCCGTAGGAACGTACGCCGACCCACAGCAGCGGAGTCCAGCCGAGTGCGCGGCCCAGACGCGATGCCGGATGGGCCATCACGGCAACCACCACGACGGTGGCCAGTGTCAGGATCACCAGTCCTCCGCGATACAGGAAGGGTGAATACTCGTCGGTGCGCCAGATCAGCACCGCGATCACGATGAAGGCGACCACACCCGCAATGTCGAGCTGGTTGCGCGCTTTGACGGCGATGCGGTTGCCGAGGCGCCGGCTGGGCCACATCATCGCCAGCGCCGCTCCCAGCAGAAGACCGAAAGCCCGGGTATCGGTGCCTTCGTATACCCGGGTCATGTCGAAGTCGGGTTTGTAAAGAACGGCCATCAGGATGGCCGAGATCGCGGCAAGCCCGATCGTTACCATCGCCAGCCGCGGACGGACCCGCTGCCGGTCTCCGCGCTTCGCGTTCCGGTCTCCGGAAGGAATGAATCGAAGGCCGAGCAGCAGCATCCACGGACACACGAGATAGAACTGCTCCTCGATTGCCAGCGACCAGAGGTGGCCCATCGGAGAGATCGGACCAAAGCGGTCGAAGTACGACTGGTCCTGGATGATCACCCACCAGTTGCTGGTGAACAGGGCCGAAGAAAAGACCATCCCGCGCAGGTCGTCGAGCTGTTCCGGAGAGCCGAGGGCGACCCACACCGTGACCACGATCAACATCACGAACAGGGCCGGAAGCAGGCGCCGCGCACGGGCCATCCAGAATGCGCTGAGCTTGAGGCGACGTCCGGTCCAGGCCTCCAGCAGGATGTCGGTGATCAGGTAGCCGCTGAGGGTGAAGAAGATGCCGACGCCCAGCAGGCCACCCGGCGCAAAGGGAACTTTCAGGTGGTAGGCGACAACCGCAAGGACCGCCACGGCCCGAAGGCCATCGAGCCCCGGCATGTAACGCTGCCCAGACCTCCCTACCGGCTCAGGCACGATTCGACCCGCTTCCGGGAAGGCTGCGCCCCACTACTGATACGCGAGCAGAAGTCAACAGTGACCAAGCGTGAGGGGACGAGCTGGCAAGCCGACGATTTTACTCTGGCGTCAGGTCAGATACCCGACCGCCCGATGACGTTCAGTTCAGGAAACCACGCATGGAGGCTGGTATCGCCGGAGCTGGATGATCGGGAAGGCTTCCGAGAGTGCGTTTGCGATCGCGTGGCTGCGGGCTCCGTAACCACGCGAAGTGAAGTGAATGCCATCCGAGATGTACCAGTTGTCCTTCACCCTCGAGGGCCAGTCGAACACCCGCAGGTTCGGGTACCGGGAGCAGGCTTCAACCACCGAATCATTCCAGCTGCGCATGTATCGATTTGCGTATGGACCAGTACTCAGCAACGTCTTGACGTTGATCCACATGACCGGGTTGTCACCGATCACCGACATCATGCGCTCGATCCGGTTCTGCGAATCGTAGGGCGATCCAACCTGCTGGTTGGCCGAGTCGTTGGTACCGAGCCCGAGGACCCAGCACCCGTCGAATCCGCTCTTCTTGATCATCTTCGCCGCATCGAAAGCATTCGGCACGTTGCCTGCGGTTTCGATGATCGACCTCGCGCCGGCTATATCGAACCGCTGACGCAGCGCTCCCTGCCGGGCAAACTGCGGCCCGAGCCGGAGTCGGCGTTTGGGCAGGTAGGACTTTGAGGTCAGGCCAACCGAAGTCGAGTCCCCGATGTAGGCGACGGCGGCGCAGCTCGTCTTTGGCTTGATGCCGTTTTTGTTCTTGACCACCGTCTCGGTGACGACCGGCGGCGCGGAAAGCTCGTCGGCAAGCTGGGCACCGGACTCCGAAACCGAGGTGACCGCGAGCGGAGCGATGCGCTCGGACGGGCCGATGCCAAACAGCCCGACCGCAGCAACGACCGCGAAAACGCCAATCACAGCCGCCACCACGCCGGGCTTCGATTTCAGGCCGGGATGTCCTTCGCCCGATCGCCATCTTTTCCACAGACGGCCAATCGCACCCTGGCGAACGGGGTCCTCGATGAAACGCCAGGACAGCGCCGAGACCAAGAAAATCGCGAGCACCTGAAGGGTCGCCCGCCGCAGGTCGAAGCCTTCGTTCGGTACTGGTGTCGTCAACGCGATGATCGGCAACTGCCACAGGTAGATGGCGTAGGAGCGCACGCCGATCCAGCGCAGCGGTCCGACCCCGAGGACCGGACCCAGCCTTGGAGCGGGATGGGCCAGCACGGCGATGAGGACCACAGTGGCGACCGAGAGCAGAACCAGCCCGCCCTGGTAGAGGAAGGACGAATACTGGTCGGTCTGCCAGATCAGCAGGGCGATCACGATCAACGACACCACGCCGGCACCATCGAGCAGGTTCCTCGCCTTCGGCGGCACCCCGGACTTCAACCGCCGGCTGGGCCAGACCATGGCGAGTGCGGCGCCGATCAGCAGCCCGAAGGCCCGGGTGTCGGTCCCTTCATATACCCGGGTGGTGTCAAAGCCCGGCTCGAACAGCAGGGCCATGAGGATGGCCGAGGCTGCCGCCAGCACCAGAGTGACCGCCGCCAGCCGCGGCCGTACCCGCTTGCGCGGATTCGCCCCCTTGTTACCTTTCTTCGCAGGAACGAACTTAAGCCCAAGTAGCAGGATCCAGGGCCAGATCAGATAGAACTGCTCCTCGATTCCGAGCGACCAGAGATGGCCCAGGGGCGATACCGGTCCGAAGCGGTCGAAGTACGAAACACCCTCGTGGATCACCCACCAGTTACTGGTGAAAAAGGCCGAAGAAATCGCGACTCCGCGAAGGTCATCGAGCCGGCCGGGATCGCCGAGCGTGACCCAGGCCATGACCACGATCAGCATCACGAAGAGTGCGGGCAGGAGGCGCCGGGCGCGGGCCAGCCAGAACTGGCCGAGCTTCAGGCGTTTGTTCGACCACGCTTCCAGCAGGATGTCGGTGATCAGGTAACCGCTGAGAGTGAAGAAGATGCCGACACCGAGCAGGCCACCCCCGGCCCAGCCGATCTCGAGGTGGTAGGCGACAACCGCCAGCACCGCTACCGCGCGCAGCCCGTCGAGGCCGGGCATGTAGCGCTGACCGGTGCGACCTACCGGTTCAGGCATGACTCAGCCAACGTGGCTCAGCTCGAGGTGACTGTCTGGCCGATCGCGGCCAGGACCTTCTTGGCCACTTCGTCAGCCGTGAATCCGACTTCGTCGTGCAGCAGTTCCGGCTTGCCGTGAGTGATGTAACGATCGGGCATGCCGATCCGCAGGACCCGCGCGCGCTCAGCCGGGTTATGAAAGTTGTCTTCGAGGTGCTCGAGCACGGCCGAACCGAATCCGCCCTGGAGCACGCCTTCTTCGATGGTCACGATCAGGTCATGGCCGATGGCCAGGCGCTCGATCAGTTCAGCGTCGATCGGCTTCACGAACCTGGCGTCAGCCACGGTCGGTCTGACCCCATGTTCGGCGAGCAGATCGGCAGCTTCCAGTGCCAGGCCGACTCCGCTGCCGTAGCCGAGCAGCGCAACCCTCTCGCCGTTTCGCAGGGTCTCGCCGGTACCGATCGGAATCAGTTCCGGTTTCACCGGCAGCTCGACACCTTCGGCGGCACCCCTCGGGTAACGCAGGGCGGCGGGACCGTCGTGGCTGATTGCGGTGTGGAGCATGTGGACCAGCATCGCTTCGTCGCGCGGGGCCATCACGGCCACGTTCGGCAACGGGCGGAAGTAGGCGATATCGAAAACCCCGTGATGGGTCGGTCCGTCATCGCCGACCAGTCCTGCCCGATCCATCGCGAAAGTCACATCCAGTTCCTGGAGGCAGACGTCATGGACGATCTGGTCGTAGGCGCGCTGAAGGAAAGTCGAGTAGATCGCGCAGACTGGCTTACCGCCCTGGAGAGCGATTCCGCAGGCCATGAGCACAGCGTTCTGTTCAGCGATGCCGACGTCGTAGTACTGCTCGGGCCGTTCGTCGGCCAGCTTCTGGAGCCCGGCACCGCCCGCCATCGCGGCGGTAATTCCGATGACGCGTGAGTCGTCCGTGGCTTCACGGACGATTGCGTCCGAGAAGACCTTTGTGTATTGCGGAGCCGAGGCTTTGGGCGCCGGCTTCTCCAGAAATTCCGGTGCGATCGAAGCGGGGGCGTCCGATTCCTGGATCGGGACCAGCTTCGGCTTGGAATCGGCCGGAGCGCCATCGACGATCGACCCTGGCTTGGCCGCGTGCCACTTCTCCATGCCGGTCAGGCCACCGTTCTCGGCCGGGGAGAATCCTCGACCTTTGACCGTGTGAACGTGGACGACAACGGGACGGTCGGCCGCGAAAGCTTCGGTCAGGGCCTCGCGCATCGCGCCGACGTCGTGGCCGTCGATGACGCCCATGTAAGCAAGGTCAAGCTCTTCGAAGAGCAGGCCCGGTGCCCAGTAGGCCTTGATCGCCGACTTGAGCTCGGGGCCCAGTCGTTCAATGCGTTTGCCGAGCCCCAATGGCAGTTTGGTCAGCTTCTCCTCCACCCCTTCGCGGGCGTGGAAGAGTCCAGGCTTGAGTCGGGTGCGCTGGAAGTAGCTGGAGAGCGCGCCGACGTTCGGTGAAATCGACATGCCGTTGTCGTTCAGCAGGATGACCATCGGGGTCTGGAGCCCACCGGCGGCGTGCATCGCCTCGTAGGCGACTCCACCAGTCAGGGCGCCGTCACCGATCACGGCGACGACCTTTCCGTCTTCGCCGATCCCGTGGCGCATCGCCTCTTTCAGGCCGACCCCGTAAGAGATCGAAGTTGAAGCGTGCCCCGCTCCCATGATGTCGTGCTCGGATTCCGGGATCGAGCAGAAAGGCGCGAGTCCGTCGTACTGGCGGATCGTCGGCAGCTCGTCGCGCCGTCCCGTGAGGATTTTGTGCGGATAGGACTGATGGCCGACGTCCCAGAGGATCTTGTCCTTCGGTGAGTCGAGGATGCTGTGGAGTGCGACCGCAATCTCACAGGTTCCGAGGTTGGCCCCGAAGTGGCCGCCAATCTCACCGATCACGTCAATGATGTAAGTCCGGACCTCTTCCGCGACTCCCTGGAGTTCCGCGTCAGACAGGCCGTGCAGGTCTGCCGGGGAATCGATTCGGTGGAGCAAAGGTCGAAGGGGTTTGTCTTGTTCGGGGCTCATTGTTCTCTCAGATAAATGTAGTCGGCGATGCGTCGCAGGTATTCGGTTTCTCCGTCGGCCTCGGCCAATGCCGAGAGTGCCTGCTGGTGGGACTGCGAAGCGAGGCTGCGAGCCTCCCCCAAACCATAGAGGCTCACGTACGTAACCTTTCCGTGTCGTTCGTCACTCCCCTGTGGTTTGCCGAGCTCGACGTCGGTGCCTGTGACATCGAGGATGTCGTCGACTATCTGGAAAAGAATGCCGAGTTCGGCCGCGAAGCGCTGGTAGGGGCCACGTTCGGCAACCGGCGTGCCGGCCAGCGCGAGCGTCGATTCCACGCTCGCCCCGATCAGGCGGCCGGTCTTCAGCGAGTGGAGGTGCCTCAGTCCGGCGGCGTCCACCCCGCCTTCGGTCACGTCGACGTATTGACCGCCGACCATGCCTTCGGTTCCGGTGGCGCTGGTCAGAAGTTGAACCGCTTCCAGCACCCGGGCCGGGTCGGCCTCGATCGACGACATGGCCCGCACCGCTTCGGCGAACAGCCCGTCACCGGCGAGGATCGCTATCGCCTCGCCGTATTTGATGTGTGAAGTCGGCTGGCCGCGGCGCAGGTCGTCGTCGTCCATGGCCGGCAGGTCGTCGTGGACCAGCGAATAGGTGTGGACCATCTCGATCGCGCCCGCCATAGCCAGGTAAGCCTCGATTTCGTGGCCGAGCGACCGGGCGGTCGCGAGGCAGAGAACCGGGCGGATGCGTTTGCCACCGCCCAGCAACGAGTAACGCATGGCTTCGTCGAGCCCGGCGGTCGCTGCCTGATCAGAGAAGTGGATCGTTGCGAGGTGCCGGTCTACCGCTTCCCGAAGGTCGTCGGGATAGCTCACTTCTCGTGCTCCAGCCGGTCCACCGCCTCCGAGGCTTTGCGAGCCGCCTCGGCAGTGAGCTCTGCCGCTTCGGCTGCCAGCCGTCCGGCGTCGGTATCGGAGACGTCGGGGTCTTCGAGGCTCACCGTGATCTGCCGAAGCCGGTCACGAATTTCTTCAAGTCTGGTCATGCGCTGGCCTGCATCTTTTTGGCCACGGCACCGAGGATGCCGTTCACGAATCCAGGGGCCTCCGCGCCGCTGTACTTCTTGGCTGTCTCCACCGCTTCGTCGATCGCCACTTCGAAAGGAACGTCCTCGCAGTAGTTCATCTCGTAGAGCGCGACCCGCATGATGTTCTTCTCCAGCGGGGCGATGCGACTGATGTCCCAACCCTTGGCGTATTCGGCGATCACCTCGTCGAGCTCAGCCCGATGCTGTTCGACTCCTTCGGCCAGTTCTTTAGTGAATGGCCTGGCTTCGACCAGGAGGACTGAGAGGGGCCGGTCGGTGACGTCCTGCTGATAACAGGCGAAAACCGCGTCACGGCGCTGTTCGGAACGACGCATCAGCCAAGGATATTGATGCCAGGACCCGGCCGGAACCACCCGAGCCCAAACCAAAGGTCGCGGGTCGGTTGTTACCCCGCTCTGGGACCGAAACCGACCCGGGACAAGTACGGAACCCTGAATCCCAGATTCCGGGTCGACTTTGCCACCGTATGCGGGGTGAAGTCGACCCGGGCTGAACTTCAACACGAGCCTCGATCTTCCGGGTCGACTTTGCCACCGTATGCTGAGTGAAGTCGACCCGAAACAGAGTTGGCGCCGGCTCGAACTGGTCGCGGTCCGTTTCAAACTCGTGCTCTTTCGTTGCTCTTGGAGAACCACAGGTCAGCGAAAATGTTCGAGGTTTTCGCCAACAATGTCGAACGTCAAGAAGACCTCCCAGAGTGACCCTCCCTCGAGCTCAGCCCCAACGAGTCACCGGCTGGCACCCAAGGTCCTCGCGCTGGCCCGGCGGCAGCATGGCGTCGCATCTCGGCTCCAGCTCGTCGCCCTGGGCCTGTCGCACAGACAGATCGACCGAATAGTCGCCTCCGGAATCCTTGTTCCCCTGTTCAGGGGAGTATTCGCAGTCGGACATGACGTTGTTGATCTGCGTGGAACTTTGTATGCCGGCCTGCTTGCGGGTGGCCCTGGTGCGGTGGTGTCACACCAAAGCGCGGCCGCCCTGTGGGGAGTGCTTCCGGCCGGCCTCGAGGTTGAAGTCACCAGACCCTCCAGTCCGAACCGGCAGCCGGATCCGCCACGTCGAGACCGCCATCAGGCAGTTATGAGGCTCCGGATTCACAGGACCAGGTGCCTCACCCCGGAAGACTTCACCATCGAAGCTGGCCTGCCAGTGACAACTTTCGCCAGAACGATGCTTAACATCTCGGCGTCGTTCAGCACCCGCAATCTTGAACGGGCACTGACTGAGGGAGCACGTCGGGGAATACTGGATTGGCCGGCACTTTCAGCAGTATTGAGGCGCGGTTCAGGATGGAAGGGAATCGCCAGGCTGAGGGAAGTTGTCGAACGCTGGAACCCTGAAAGCGTCCTGACGAAGTCGGATCTCGAAATCCTGTTTCTGCGACTCGCCGGAGATGCTGGACTACCGGCACCCGAGCTTAACGTCGACATCGGTGACATCGAGGTTGACTACTTGTGGATTAATCAAAAAATGATCGTCGAACTCGACGCATATTCAACCCACGGCGATGTGTTCTCTTTCGAGAGAGACAGAAATCGGGACGCCTACCTGAAGTCGGGAGGTTTCGAGGTGTTCAGGGTCACCGACCGGATGCTCGCAACCGACGCAGACCAGACGATCAGTCGTATTGGCAGGATGCTGAAGGCCCGAACACAAATGGCCCGGTTCAACATTTCCGGGTCGACTTTGCCACCGAATCCGGAGTGAAATCGACCCGGAAGGAATCGTGAAGGCCAATGCTCAACTTCCGGGTCGACTTTGCCACCGAATCCGGAGTGAAGTCGACCCGGAAGCTCTTTTCTGGAGCTCTTCCTGGAGCTCTTTCCGGACGGTCCTCCCCGAAGCTAGGCTGGTTCTCCCCAGATCGTTGCTGTCAGGGACCTTGCGCCTCCGTGGTCCCTGTGTTCGCACAGGTAGATGCCCTGCCACGTTCCGAGGTGGAGTCTCCCCTGCTTCACCGGCAGGGTCAGGTCGAATCCGGTGATGCTTCCTTTTATGTGTGCCGGCATGTCGTCGGCACCTTCTAGCGTGTGGGTCCAGGGGAAATCCTCCGGCACCGCGTGATCACTCCAGGTTCGGAAGTCGTGGCGCACATCCGGGGATGCGTTTTCGTTCAGCGTCAGCGAAGCTGAGGTGTGACGGATCATCAGGTGGACCAGGCCCACCGAAAACCCGCCGATCTCCGGCAGGGCCGAAACAACTTCCCCCGTGACCAGATGGAAACCGCGCGGCCGGGGCTCCAGTGCGAAATCACGCTGAAGCATTTTCATCGGATCAGGTCAGGCCCGCGACATGTATTCGGCGTTCTCCGTGTTGACCTTGATCACTTCGCCTTCGTTGATGAAGAGCGGGACCTGAATCTCCACACCCGATTCCAGGGTGGCGGGTTTGCTGCCGCCGCCGGAAGCGGTGTCGCCCTTGAGCCCGGGCTCGGTCTTCACGACTTTGGCTTCGATCGAACTTGGCACAGAGACTTCCGAAGGCTGCTCGTCGACCAGGAGGATCTCGACTTCGTCGTTCGGCTGCACCCAGCGCAGGGCGTCAGCGGCCAGTTCGGCCGGGATTTCGATCTGGTCGTAAGACCGGTTGTCCATGAATACAACGACGTCACCGGATTCGTAGAGGAACTGCATCTTCCGGGACTCGGTGTGGACCGGGCGGAATTTCTCACCGGCACGGAAAGTCTTGTCCTGCATCGAACCATCTTCAAGCCGGCGCAGCTTGGTACGGACGAAAGCGCCGCCTTTGCCGGGCTTCACATGCTGAAACTCGACGATCCGCATGATCTTGCCGTCAACTTCGATATGGGTGCCGTTCTTGAACTGGTTCGTCGAAATAATGGTGAATCAAGTCCTTAGTTCGCCATGGATGGTCGGAATTGCTCGATCCAGTCTAGCCATAGGTCCACGAACCGAGCAGGCACGAACGGCATAATTCATTCCATGACTACTCCGCCGCTTCTCGACAAGCTCCTCAATACCCCTGGCCCTTCCGGCTACGAACTTTCCGCGGCGAAGGTCTGGCGCGAAGCCGCTGATTTCGCCACGGTGACCACCGATGGCCTCGGCGGAAGCATCGCGACGATCGGTGAAGACGAAGACGCGCCTCTGGTTGCAGTGGTCGGCCACATCGACGAAATCGGCCTGGTCATCACTCACATCGACGAGAAGGGTTTCCTCTACTTCGCTCCGATCGGCGGTTGGGACCCCCAGATCCTGGTCGGCCAGCGGGTCACCATCACCGGCAACAACGGCCAGGTTCCCGGAGTGGCCGGCCGCAAGCCGATCCACCTGCTCGAACCGGAGCAGCGCAAGAAAGTTGTCACGCTCAAGGAGATGCACATCGATCTCGGCGTCGAGGACCGTGAGCAGGCCCAGGAGCTGGTCTCGGTCGGCGACCCGGTAGTTATCGACTGCAAGCCGTTGGAAGTTGCGGGCGGCCGCCTCGTCTCCCGGTCGATGGACAACCGCCTCGGCTCCTATGTCGCGATCGAAGCCCTGCGCCGGGTCAACGAAAACAAGATTGCCAAGGCCCGTTTCTCCGCCGTCGCCGCGGTCCAGGAAGAGATCGGCCTTTTCGGCTCCCGCACCGCCGCTTTCACGGTGCGCCCTGATCTGGCCGTAGCAATCGACGTGACCCACGCCACCGATGCCCCCGGTGTGGACGAGAAAGAAGTCGGCAGCCACCCCTTCGGTTCGGGTCCGGTCATCGGGCGCGGCTCCACCCTTTCACCCAAGCTCTACGAACTCCTGAAGAACGCGGCCGAGAAGGCTGACATCCCTTACTCGGTGGGTGCCAGCGGAAATTCGACCCACACCGACGCTGACTCACTCCAGATCTCCCGCTCTGGCATCCCGACCGGCCTGGTCTCGATCCCGTTGCGCTACATGCACTCCCCGGTCGAAATGGTCGACCTGGCCGACGTCGAATCGACGGTCCAGCTGATCGTCGCTTTTGTCGAAAGCATCGAAGCCGGACTCGACCTCAGCCGCTGACTCGTCCCGTAGCGGCCCGGGGTCAAGCCGGGCCGCGGCAATCGGCAGTTCACCAATTAAGTACGCCTTGATACCCGAAGTGCGGTAGCGAGGCACACCGCACAAGCGCAACTTTCTTTGTCGAATAGGTCTATTCTCTGTGAGTCGCGTCACACACGCGAAGCAAATACTCGGTCGCAGGGGCGGCCGAAAAACTCAGAGGGAGTCGTACAGGAGAATGAACCACCACCCAGGACTACTGAACGCGCGCCGCATTGCGGTGATGACGTTTGCCCTGATCATGGCCTTTGCTTTCACGGCATCAATCGTCGCCAACAGCGCTGACGCAAAGAAAGCAAAGAAGGCGAAAGTAACGCTGAAGGTCACGACCAAGAACCAGGCTGCGCTGCTGAAGGCAGGCAAGCTCACGGTCAAAGTCAAGTCGACCGCGAAAGCCAAGGTCAAGGTAGCCGCCACCCACGCCGGCAAATCCAACCGCTTCAAGTCCAAGACGGTGAAGTTCAAGAAGAAGGGCACCAAGACAATCAGCCTGGCGCTCACCTCTGGCGGCAAGACCGCCCTCAAGACCTGTGGTGCGAAGTCGGTCAAGGTGACCGCCACGTACAAGAAGGGCAAGAAGAAAGCCAAAGCGACGAAGTCGAAGTCGTTGGCTAAAGACTCGACCCGCTGCATCACTCCCCCTGATCCGATCGTCCCGGTCAAATCGACCTGTGACCCGCTCGACCCGAAGGTCTGCATGCAGCCCTTCCCCAGCGACTTCTACACCAAGACCGACGCCTCCACCACTACCGGGCTTCGCCTGGACATTCCCGCCGGCGCAATGCCGAAGAACACCGCTGGAACCCCGATCGATCCGACCGACATCAACCGTGCCGACGGCTTCAGCCCGGGCAACCTGATCGTCACCAAGATCCCCGAGGTCCAGACCCCGGCCGCTTTCACCAACTCGGGCATCGTGCCCGCTGACGACATCAGCAAGTACCAGGACGCGAACGCTCCGGTAATGGTCTTCGACGCCGCCACCGGCGCGCGTCAGCCGATCTACGCCGAACTCGACGCGAATCCGACCACCAAGTCAACCGTTGCGCTGACCGCTGGCCAGCCGCCCGTCACGATCCTTGGTGGTTCCCCGAACGACGACCCGACCAACACCGGTGACGTGAACCTGATCATCCGTGCGGCCAAGAACTACCTGCCGGGTCATCGCTACATCGTGGTCCTGCGCAATTTGAAGAACGATGCGAATGGCGCTGTCCAGCCGGCCGCACCGTTCAAGGCCTGCCGCGACGACGAAGAGATCACCGACGCGGAACTGCTCTTCCGCTGCAACCAGCTCAAGGACAAGGTCTTCCCGGAGCTCTCCAAGGCCAGCGTGACCAAGGACAACCTCTACCTCGCCTGGGACTTCACGGTCGCCAGCGACAGGAGCACGACCGGTCGCGCCACTGACATCCGTGACAACGCATTCGCGAAGCTGGGAGACACCAACCTCGCGAACCGCACCATCGAGGGTGCCAGCCCGACCATCAACGTCGTCGCTTTCTGCGACGTCAGCGACGTCAACCCGGGACCGACCCCCGCAAAGTGCGGCGGCAACTACCCCGGACTGGGCAGCTACAACCCGGCCAACCCGCAGGCGCCCGTACCTAGCTCCAACGAGCAGCGCACTGTCACCGGCTACATCATGAATGTGCCCTGCTACCTGGACCAGGATGGATGCCCGACCGGCTCGAAGTTCAACTTCAAGCCGGACGGAAGCGTTGATACAAACACGACATTCACCCAGAACGTGCCGTTCCTCTGCACCATCCCGAAGTCGATCACTGACGGTGGCGCCGTAAATCCCGGCGGAACCGGCATCTACGGCCACGGCCTCCTCGGACTGCTGAACCAGGTCCGCTCCGGAGGTTCGACCCGCGAGATCGGCAACATCAACAATTCCGTCTGGTGCGGAACCAACTGGGACGGATTCTCCGAGCTTGACTTCGGCACGGTTGCCGCGTCGCTCAAGGATCTGTCCAACTTCAACAAGCTGACGGACCGCATGCAGCAGGGTTTCGTCAACTTCATGATGATTCAGCGGGCGATGATCCATCCGAACGGCATGGCTACCCTGCCGGCCTTCACCATGGACCGCGACGGCACGACCCCGATCACCCCGGGCTCGGCCATCGACACCTCCGCCGGAGCCAGTACCCGCGGCTACTACCACGGCATCAGCCAGGGCGGCATCATGGGCGGCGCGCTTACTGCGCTCAGCCCCGATTCCGACTACGGCGTGCTGGGTGTTCCCGGAATCAACTACTCGACCCTGTTGGCGCGAAGCGTCGACTTCGACGAGTACGCGCACGGAATCATCAATAACACGTACCTGCCGGGTATTGGTCTCTACGACAACTACCCGAACAAGGCAGAACTGCCGGTCGTCTTCTCGATCATGCAGCTGCTCTGGGACCGCAGCGAAGGCAACGGTTACGTCCATGCGATGAACCCCGCCAACGCCAACCTGCCGAACACCCCGCCGCACTCCGTGCTGCTGGGTGTAGCGATCGGTGACCATCAGGTCGCCAATATCGCGGCAGAAGTCGAGGCCCGCACGATCGGTGCCACGCGCTACTCGCCAACCCTCCAGGCCGGAAGGCACTGGGATGGCGACTACTTCGGAATCTCACCGTTCACGGCCACACAGCCGGCTGGCAACAGCGCCCTCGTGTACTACGACGGTGGCCCGGACGGATTTGCCGGATCCCGGGGCAATGGCAGCGACGTGCCGCCGGTTCCGAATGTTCCGCCGCGTCCCGAATGGGGCTACGGAGGCGACTCGCACAGCTACCCTCGTCACAGCGTGGACGGCATCAACCAGGCCGCCCAGTTCCTCGATGGCCAGGGAATCGTTCCCTGCGCTGGCAGCACCTTCTGCTTCTCGAACGGCTGGACCGGCGCTCCGTAGCCGCCAGCTGAGAAGTGACTTGAAACGACCGGGCCCCAGTGCCCGGTCGTTTCATTTAAGAGCCCCGGATGAGGCACCCAGGCTTCTAGCCATGGCTCCTGGAGGCAAGGCAAGTGGACGGGCAATCGCCCGGCCGTTTGCGTTACGCGGCCGGGATGGCATTTATCCCTGCTTTATGGCATACTGTGATGACCGTCACACAGTTGACGCAGACGGAAACCAAGTTCGCCGAAAGGCATTTGGGTAGGGGGAACTCCGTAGCTTTTCGCCATTGGCGAGGAAGTTGTTTGAGGAGAGAGGGTGCGAATCGGAAAGACCGGCCTGAGGGGGCCGGTCTTTCCTTTGCATCAGGCTGCTGCCTTGCTACTGACGCTGATGGGCGTACGGCGGATGGATGGCGAGCGGCGCCCGGGAACGACCTGGATCCGCCTGGACTTCGTCGGCGGACCGGCTCGGGCAGCTCAGGTACCAGCGTACGATCGCGGCCCGGCCGGTCCTTCTCCTTGCCAGCCGGCCCCAGGACCGTCCCCGTGCACTACTCGTTCGTTCTTTAGTCGACGTACGTGAGGGTTTTGGTGACGCTGGCGAAATTTCGGGCTACGCCCTCGTCTCCGACTACCACCATGTCTTCGATACGTACGCCAGTGAAACCGCCGATGTAGATGCCTGGTTCTACCGTCACGACATCACCAGCAGCCAGCACGTCGTTGGACCGCATTCCCAGCCTTGGGGCCTCGTGGACTTCGAGTCCCACTCCGTGGCCGAGGCCATGTCCGAAATTCTCTCCATAGCCGGCTTCTGCGATCAGGTCGCGGGCAACCGCGTCCACATCGGAGGCGATCGCTCCGGCGCGAACCGCCTTGAGCGCTTTTTCATTGGCGGCCAGCGTCACTTCGTAGATTTCGTTTGCCCGGTCTTCGAGGACACCGGTGGCAAAAGTGCGGGTGCAGTCGGAGCAGTAGCCATCGAGGATTGCGCCCATGTCCATGGTCACCAGTTCGGACTTGCCGACCACCCGGAGCCCGGGCTCGGCGTGAGGCGAAGCTCCGTTCGGGCCGGAGGCGATGATCGGCGGGAATGAAGGCTCGGCACCCTCTTCGCGCATGCGGCCGACCACGTAGGCGGAAATCTCGGCCTCGGTCCGGCCGATCAGGCCTCGCTCCACCGCTTCTCCGTAGAGCACGTCGGTGAGTTTGGCCGCGGCGGCGATCTTCTGGATCTCCTCCGGTTCCTTGATCCGGCGCAGGCCTTCCACCTTGCCACCAGCGTCAACCAGCGCCACGCCCTCCGGGGAGGCACTTTTCAACTTCGAGGCGGTGCGAACCGTCAAGTGGTCGTCTTCGAATCCGACCTGACCTTCGAAGAAGGCGGCCAGCCCGGTCAGCCATTCTCCGGACACGATCTCAACCTGCCAGCCGCTGATTTCGGCTGCGGCCCGCTCGGTGTATCTGAAGTCGGTCAGGAAGATCTTCGAATCGGGGCCGACCAGGCAAGCGCCATTGGTGCCGGAAAAGCCACAGAGATACCTGACGTTGGTCAGATCACTGACCAGAAACTGGTCCAGCCCTGCATCCCGGACGGCGCCAACCAGCCGTTCGGCGCGATCACTCACCGGCGAGGCCCAGCTCGACGGCGATCAGCCCCAGTGCCTCCTTGTATCCCTCGATTCCTTTGCCGGTTACTTTGCCGGTGACCAGGCCTTCGAATACCGACACCCGCCGCCACTCTTCGCGGTTGTCGACGTCAGAAAGGTGGACTTCAATGGCCGGCACCGGATCCACGGCGAAAGCGTCCCCGATTGCCCGGCTGTAATGGGTCCACGCGCCGGCGTTGATCAGGGCGCCGTCAGCGCCTTCGCTCAGGCGATGGAGGTAGCCGCAGAACTCGGCTTCAGAATTGGTCTGAAAGAAACTGGCCTCGAGTTCGAGCTCGGCGGCCCATCCGGAAATCTTGAACTCCAGTTCGCCCAGGCTGACCCCGCCATAAAGCTCAGGGTCGCGCCGCTCCAATACGTCGAAGTTGACGCCATGCAGGATGGCCACACGGTTCGCGGAACGGCTCAACGGATCAGCTCCTCAACTGCGTCTCTGACGCGTTCGGTTTCTACGAGGCAATCAACTTCAGGTTCACCCGGCGTGGAAAGCAGGACAAAACCAACACCACGGGCGGTCTTCTTCTTGTCGAACTGGACCGCATCGATGACCGCGCCAATCGAAATCGACGGGTCGAGAGTGACCGGCAGTCCGTGGCGCTCATTCCAGTCACGCAACTGCGCCCGCAATTCGGGTGCGTCGGAAAGCCGCAGGGCCGCGAGCAGACCCAGGGCGACGGCTTCGCCGTGGCGGTATCGCTCGTATCCGGTGGCAGCTTCAATTGCGTGGCCGACCGTGTGGCCCAGGTTGAGGGTCGCTCGCAGGCCGGTGTCGCGCTCGTCGGCGGCAACCACCCGGCATTTGTGGCGGGCGCAGGCGTAAATCAGGTCGCTGCGCTCGAGGATCTCTTCCGGCTGGAGGTTCAGAACCTGCTGCCAGAGCTCACCTCCGGCGAGCAGAGCCGTCTTCACGACCTCTGCCATACCGGCGCGCAGCTCTTCCTTTGGCAGCGTCTTCAGCGTGCCGACGTCGGTGATCACCGCCGAAGGCAGATGGAAAGCGCCGACATAGTTCTTGCCTTCGGGCAGGTCCACCCCGGTCTTGCCGCCGATCGCGCTGTCGACCTGGGCGACGAGGGTGGTCGGCACCTGCACCACCGGAATACCGCGCTGGTAGGTATGGGCGCAAAAGCCGGCCAGATCACCGACTACACCGCCACCCAGGGCGATCAGGCGATCGGATCTGGTCACACCCAGCAGGGCCATCTTCCGCAGGGAATTTTCAGCCTGGGAGACGGTCTTGGCGGTTTCACCCGGAGGGACAGAGATCGCGCCCTTGATCTTCCCCAACTGGCCACCATAGAGCGGAGCCACCGAGTCATCACTGAAGGTATAAGAATCACCGTCACCCGGCATCACTTCGCGATCGCCGTCGAAAAGAACGGAACCGAGCAGGTTCTCACCGACGTAAACCGGGTATTCGCCTCCTGAACTGGCCGCCCAGATCATCCGGGTGCCTTCCGGCAGGTCCTTGATGATTCGAACGGGACCGATCGCGCGGTCCCAGATACGACGGGCGACGGCAGGTAAAACCACGTCAGCCACCGATTCATAGAGCGGCACACGTTTGCGATAGAGCGCTTCAAACTCGCCCTGGTCCTGCGCGAGCGGACGGTTGCTGGCTCGCACCCGGCGCCAGGCCGTATCCATCTCGACATCCAGCCAGACGACCGTGTGCAACCTGCCGAACATCGCGTTGCGCACCACTTTGCTCCCGACGGCGCCGCCGCCGAGGGCCACCACGTCATTCTGCGGATCCGAAAGGGCCTTCAGGATCGTGGCCTGCTCCAATTCACGAAAGGCCTCTTCGCCATGCCTTTCGAAGTAGACGGCGATCGGACAGCCGGCATCGGCTTCGATCAGCCGGTCGGTGTCTACGGTGTGCAGACCGTGGGCGGCGAGCTCTACGAGGGCAGAAGACTTGCCTGCGCCCATGAACCCGACCAGGCAGATCATCGCCAGCCGATGCGAGCCTTATAGGCATCGATCGCGGCGAGCACGTCGTCGATGTGATCGCCGCCGAACTTCTCGCGGTAACACTTGACCAGGGTCAGGCAGATCATTGCTTCGCCGACCACGGCGGCAGCCGGGACGACAGTGGAATCTGTTCGTTCCTTGTGGGCCTTGGCCGGCTCACGGGTGGCCATGTCGACCGAGCGAAGTGGCTTGGTCATGGTCGAGATCGGCTTGATCGCAGCCCGCACTGAAAGTGGCATGCCGTTGGTCATGCCACCTTCGAGTCCGCCGGCGTGGTTGGTCTCGCGGTAGTAGCCGCGTTCCTCGGAGTAGAAGATTTCGTCGTGGGCCTCCGAGCCGGGCCGGCCGGCAACATCCCATGCCTGTCCGATCGAAGCTCCCTTGATCGACTGGATCGAGCAGATCGCCTGGGCCAGGCGGCCGTCAAGACGGTCCTCCCAGGAAACGTGGCTGCCGATTCCGGGCACGAGTCCGAAAACCCGGACCTCGAAGGTTCCGCCAAGGCTTTCGTTCTGCTTGCGAAGCACGTTGATCTCTTCGACCATGCGGGCCGAGGTATCGGGATCGAGGCAGCGGACCGGATCGTCGTCCACCCCTTCGAAGTCTTCGATCGTGAGGTTGTCGTGTTCGGGAGCAGTGACCGACGCGATCTGCGTGACGTGGCTGCGCACCGTCACGCCAACAGCCGTGAGGAAAGCGCGGGCGATCGCTCCGGCCGCAACGCGGGCGGCGGTCTCACGGGCGCTGGCCCGCTCGAGGATCGGGCGAAGGTCATCGTGCTTGTATTTCCACATGCCGACCATGTCGGCGTGTCCGGGGCGCGGCAAAGTCACCGGGGGAATCTCGCCCTCGATCGGCCACGGGTTCATGCGTTCGTCCCAGTTCTTGTAGTCGCGATTGGCAACCAGGGCCGCAACCGGGCCGCCGATCGTCTTGCCGTGGCGCACGCCGGAACGGATTTCGACGGTGTCGGATTCGATCTTCATCCGGCCACCCCGTCCGTGTCCGAGCTGGCGGCGGGCCATGTCGCGGTCGAGGGTCTCGCGATCAAGTTCGAGGCCGGCCGGCAGGCCTTCGACGATCGTCGTGAGACCGGGTCCGTGGGACTCTCCTGCTGTGGTAAACCGAAAACTCATCTTGTCTCTAGAGTATTGACAACTTTTGTCTGACGCCGCCCCGCATCCGTATCCGTCCGATTCCTCGCCGAAGACCGGCGGCTGACCCGTGGCTGCCCGTCGATTGATAATCGTGATGGTGATCCTGCTCGGCATATCGACCGCGATCGCGATCGTCGTTCCGGAGCCGAAGAAAGACGATCCTCAGGAGGAGACAACCGGACCGACCGGTTCCACCGGCGCCACGGGAGATACGGGTAGCACCGGCTCGAAGGGGCTCGAAAGCGCATCCGGACCGGGAACCCTTGTTGAAGCGTCCCTGAAACCTGAGAAGAAGAACACGGTGGTCCGTGCCAGCAGCGGCGATCGACTGGTACTCACCGTTGATACCGAGAAGCCCACCGTGGTTGAAATCGAAGAGCTAGGTCTGGTTCAAACGACTACCGAGTACGCACCGGCCGTCTTCGACCTGATCGTGCCGGAGAAGCCAACGAAGATCGAAATCACGGCAGTCGGTGACTCCAAGCCGATTGGCACGATCGAATCAGGTAGCTGACCAGAAGCTTTTCAGCCGCGGGCGGCTTCGCGCATTACGTCAAGCGATGGCTTCATTCCGGTCCATGCCTCCAGCGACAGCGCTCCCTGGCGGACCAGAATCTCGAGCCCGTCGATGGTTGACGCCCCGTTAGCCGCAGCGGCCATGAGCAAAGTGCTCGGCACCTCGCCGTAGACCATGTCGACAACGGTCTGCCCCGGCCGGAACCCCTCGGGGTCGATCGGCAGGTCAGAGATTCCGCCGTCTCCCCCCAGCCCGGCCGCGCTGGCGTTGACGATCAGGTCGAATTCGGCCACGTCGGGATCGCTGACCACCGTCCCGCCGAGTGCCGAGATCAGCTCGGCCGCCCGGGATTCGGTCCGGTTCCACACAGAGACCGTGGCCCCGCCGCTGCCGAGAGCCCAGAGCACGGCCCGCGCGGCACCGCCAGCGCCGAGAAGCAATGCTTTCTGCCCGCTAACTGGCGATTCGAGCGCATCCATCAATCCGGGAGCGTCGGTGTTGTCAGCGTGAATGCCGTCAGGTCCGAAAGTCAGCGTGTTGGCGGCGCCGATCTCGCGTGCCGCAAGGGTCGCGTCGTCAGCTGTGGCCAGGGCCACCTCTTTGTGCGGAACCGTGACGTTCGCGCCGGCGAAACCTTCACGCGCCATGCCACCGAGGAAAGCGACGATTTCCTCGATCGGAACATCAATCGCTTCGTACGTCCATTCACCGGCGAGCCCGAGCTGCTCGAGCGCCGCGGTCTGCATCGCCGGCGACCGCGAATGGGAGACCGGGTGGCCAAGCACGGCCAGACGCCGGATCATCCGCAGTCCGTGGGCGAGCCGCCTGCCGCTTCCTGAGCTGCCTGATACTCGGCGACGTTCGTGTTGTGCTCTTCCAGCGTGGAAGAAAACACGTGTTCACCGCAGGTACCGGGCTTGACCACGTACAGCCAGACGTCGGTCTTCTCCGGCTTCGCGGCCGCTTCGATCGAGGCCAGTCCGGGACTGCCGATGGGCCCGGGTGGCAGACCCTGGTTGGTTCGAGTGTTGTACGGGGAATCCACTTCGAGCTCGGACTGGGTCAACGGTTTAGTCCAGTTGTCCACCGCGAACCGGGTCGTTGCGTCGATGAAGAGCGGTTCGCCCATCATCAGGCGGTTGTAGATCACTGCAGAAACGGTCTTTCGTTCCTTGGGAACGGAGACTTCACGTTCGATCATCGACGCGATCGTGAGCACGTCGTAGACCGTGAGGTTCTTCTTCTTCGCGTAACTCAGGTCGACCCCGGCCATGTTGTCCTTGAAAGCCTGAAGCTGCTGTTCGACCAGGTCCTTCGTGGTCGAACCGGGCTTCAGTTCGTAAGTGGCCGGGAAGAGGAACCCTTCGAGGCTCTCAGCCTTGCCATCGGCTCCGTAGTCATCCGGGACCAGGATCTTTGACTTGACCGAGTCGGCCATGTAGTCACCCGGAAGCCCGGCGGCCTCGACTGTATCCGCCGTTTCCGAGCGGCTCAGGCCCTCGGGGATCGTGACGGTGATCGTCACCTTCTTCGGCTGCTTGCCGAGTTCATCGAGGGCGGCCGAATAACTCATGTTCTTCCGGAACTGATGGTTGCCGTGGTAGAGCTGGGCGCGTTTGCCGGTGATCGTCGCCTTGACTTCGAACAGGGTTGCGTTTGAGATGACGCCCTTTTCAGCAAGCAGGTCCCCGACCTGGCCGACGCTGTCCCCACGCGGGATGCTGACGTTGAACGGCTCGCCGTCACCGTTTCCGGCGAAAGGCTGGACGAGTGCGAAGAACATGATGACCACGAAAAGCAGCGCCAGTGCTGCCGCACCCAGGGCGATCAGGCGGCCACGACTGCGGCCTGACCCACCACCGCCGGAACCGGAGCGACGCGGCATGCGGGGGCCGCGCCTGCCGCCGGATGGTGTGTCCGGGATCGCCGGTTCATCATCAAAGGTCTCGGGGAAAAACTCGCTGGTCAGCGGCTCGTCGATGAACTGTCCCGTCGGCTGATCGAACTGGCCGGTCACTGGCTCCGGCGGGATCGCCGACTCAGAAGTTTCGGGATGGAATTCCGGTTCGAGCCCGGGCTCGGGCTCACGGGTCGGCTCGGGCGCGAGGTCCTCGGGCGCGGGGTCTTTCTTCCGTGAAAGACGGGACTTCTTGACCTTGCCCGAATCGTCGCCACCTTTGCCCTGCCGCTTTGCCGCACGCTCCTGCCGACGCAGCGCCCGTTCGACCGCTTCGGGATCGTTCGGGTCATGCTCGGGAATGTCTTCAAACCAGCGGTCAGCCATTGTCTTCCAGTGCCGCTTTGCTGGCGATTGACATCAGGTAGGTCTCGAGCAGATGAGCCGCGGCGATCGAGTCTTCCGCGGCACCAGCACCGGACGTACGTCGCGTCTGGGCGGCCATGCGGGTGGTGAACCTTTCGTCATAGGTCTCAACGGGCAGCTCTGTGGCGTTTTCGAGATCGGTACAGAACAAACGGGTTATCTCGGCCTGACTACCCTCTTCCCCGGAAAGCGAAACGGGCATGCCGACAACGATGCACTCGACCTCACGTTCCTTGGCCACTGAAATGACTTCGGCAACTTCGGGCGGCTCGATTGCGGCGATCGGTGTCGCCAGCGTGCCGGTCGCGTCGGAGACGGCGCATCCAATCCGGGCAAGTCCGTAATCGAGCGCCAGTACCCTCATGCCGGTTTCGACTCCAGAAGGGTTCGGGCTGCGGCCAGGGCTTCATCCACCCCGTCGGGCTTCTTTCCACCGGCCTGAGCCATCTCGTCACTGCCTCCGCCGCCACCACCGATCAGCGGCGCGATCTCACGGATCATCTCGACGGCCGACACCTTGGACGGCGCGTCTTCGGCAGAGAAAAGCGCGACGATTCCGACCTTGCCGGAATCAGCGTCGGCGCCGGCCAGCACCACGCCGGCCCCCGGGCTTTCCGCCTGGATTGACTTGGCGATCGAAAGAATCTGCTTGGGATTCGAAACCGGAACCGAGGCGATCACGGCGTTGATCGGGCCGATCGGCTCAACCTGCTCGGCAAGGTCCTTCGCGGCCGAGCCGAGCTGCTTCTGCTCGGCCTGTTTCGCACCTTGGTTCGCTTCAGCCAGCTTCTCCGCAGCGCGTTTGGCGGCGCCGACCGGATCGCGCTTTTCACCAAGCAGCTCGCCTACCTCCGTGAGCTCAGCCGACCGCTCGCGGTACCAGTCAATTGCGTCCGGGCCGGTAATCGCTTCGATCCGCCGCACGTTGGCCGCGCTCGAAGACTCGCCGCTGATCTTGAAGATGCCGATCTCTGCCGTGTTGGTCACGTGGGTGCCACCACAAAGCTCGCGGGAAAAGCTGCCGTCGCCGATTTCCACCATGCGGACCCAGTCGCCGTACTTCTCGCCGAACAGGGCCATCGCGCCCAGGGCCACGGCTTCGTCCTTTTCCATGGTCATCCAGCGAACCGGGTCGCCGTCCTTGATCCAGCCATTGACCCGGTCCTCAACAGAAGCAATGTCATCAGGCGAAAGCGCCTCACCGTGGTTGAAGTCGAATCGCAGCTTGTCCGGGCGAACCGAAGATCCGGCCTGGTGCACGTGGTTGCCAAGGCGCTCCCGCAGGGCCGCGTGGAGCAGGTGGGTCGCCGTGTGGTTGCGCATCGTGCGGAAGCGGGCTTCACGATCGACCAGTGCTTCAACGGTCGCGCCGACGGACGGCAGGTTGGCGTCTCCCGCTGCTTTCAGTTCCAGCACCTGATCGTCGCCGATTCGGACCACGTCAGTGACTACGGCCTCGCCGCCTTCCCAGATCAAACGCCCGGAGTCGGCAACCTGTCCGCCACCTTCCGCGTAGAAAGGGCTCTCTTCGATCTTGGCGAGGGCGGTCTTGCCGTCCCCACCTTCCAGGCTGAGGGCGCCAACGCCCGTCTCCGAACGCAGGTATTCGAACCCGACGAACTCCGAGGCCGGGGCCTCCTGGGCGAAATCGAGGATCCTTTCGTGGCGTTCACCTTTGCCACCACCGCTGGCGCCGCTGCGGGCGCGCTGGCGCTGTTCGTCCATCAGCTCTTCGAAGCCCTGGTCATCGACCGAAAGGCCTCGTTCCGCGACCATCTCTTTGGTCAGGTCGTACGGGAAGCCGAAAGTGTCGTGAAGCTGGAAGGCGTCGGCGGCAGAGATCCAGGCCTGCTTGTCGGCCAGAGCCTTCTCGACCAGCTGGTCGAGCAGTGCGGTGCCACGATCCAGGGTGCGTCCGAAGCTCTCTTCTTCGGCCCGGACCCAGCGGTCGATCCGTTCTTTGGCGGCAACCAGCTGGGGATGCGCGCCGCCCATCATCCCGACCGCGAGGTCGGTGAATTCCTGAAGCCAGTTGCCCTCGAAGCCGAGGGTGCGTCCCTGGTGGATCGCGCGACGCATGATCCGCCGCAGCACGTAACCACGGTCTTCATTCGATGGTACGACTCCGGCCGCGATCAGGAAACTCATGCCGCGGGAATGGTCGGCGATGATCCGCATCGCCCGGGTGCCCGCTTCGTCATCCCCGTACTTCCTGCCGCTGCGCTCTTCAGCCAGTTTGATCAACGGCTGGAACAGGTCAGTGTCGAAAACGGACGGGACATCCTGCAGAATCGAAGCGAGGCGCTCAAGACCCATGCCGGTGTCGATGTTCCGGTGCGGCAGCGGGGTGAGTACGCCGTCTTCGTCCTGGTTGTAGGTCATGAAGACGTGGTTCCAGTATTCGAGGAACCGGTCGGTGTCGTCTCCCGGCCGGTCGTCTTCAGATCCGAACTCGATGCCCCGGTCGAGATACATCTCCGAGCAGGGTCCACACGGCCCGGTCGGGCCGGCCTGCCAGAAGTTCTCGGAACGCGGCAGCTTCACGATGCGCTCTTCGCGAACCCCGAGTGCCTTCCAGATTTCAATCGCTTCTTCGTCGGCTCCGAGGCCCAGATCTTCGTCGCCTCCGAAGACGGTGATCCAGATCTTGTCCGGGTCGAAACCGAATCCTTCGGTGGAGAGCTTCCAGCCGAACTCGATTGCGTCTTCCTTGAAGTAGTCACCGAAGCTGAAATTGCCCAGCATTTCGAAGAAGGTCAGGTGCCGGAGAGTTTTGCCGACCTCTTCGATGTCCGGTGTGCGAAAGCAGGTCTGGCTGGTCGTCAGGCGCGACGCCGGCGGAATCTCGCGTCCCATGAAGTAGGCCTTGAACGGCTGCATGCCGGCAACGGTAAGCAGCGTCGACGTATCGTCAGGGGGTGGGATAAGCGATCCCGAAGCAACCCGGCGATGGCCGTTCTCCTCAAAGAACCGCAGGTAAGTTTCGCGAATGTCGGCGGACTTCATGGTCGGCAGACCCTACTTGGGGCGTCGGCTGATCGTGGCGTGGCCGACGACCGTATCGCCGCTCATCAAAACTGCGGCCTGGCCGGGCGCCGGACCATCGAATGGTTCGTCCAGCATCAGTTCCAGCGAATCATGCTTTCCAGCCGCCGCAGCGACAGTCACGCCAACAGCGTCCGAGTGGTAACGAAGCCGCACCCGGTCGACCACCGAGCCGTCCCGGTGCATCACCGCATTGCGCACCCGCACGCTGTTCACGGTGAGTTCTTCGTGGCCCCCGATCGTCACCGTATTGGCCCTGGCGTCGGTCCCGATCACGTACATAGGCCTGCCCGCGGCAACCCCCAGGCCACGCCGCTGCCCGACCGTGAAGTTGTGATGGCCGGTGTGCTGGCCGAGGGTCTTGCCGGAACTGTCGACCACGCTGCCGCCGCTGTCTTCCAGACCACCATGACGGCGCAGGAAGTCCCGTTTGTTCTGTCCGGCCAGGAAACAGAGGTCCTGGCTCTCCGGCTTCTTCGCGACCGAGAGCGAGTTCTCTTCGGCAATCCGCCGGACCTCGGTCTTCTCGATCTCGGCCAGCGGAAAGCTGAGCCGGGCGATAACCGCGGGCGGAAGCGCGGCCAGCATGTAGCTCTGGTCCTTGCTGGAGTCCTGTCCTTCGGCCAGCAGGGCGCCGGCACCGTCATCGACGATCCGCGCGTAATGCCCGGTGACCAGGTGCGTGGCACCGAGGCGGTCGGCCAGGTCAACCATCGCGGCGATGCGCACCTCTCCGTTGCAGAGAACGCAGGGATTCGGGGTTACGCCCTCGCCGTATCCCTTGACGAATTCGCCGACCACACGCTCACGGAACTGGTTCTCAAGGTCAAGGGTGAAATGGGGAATGCCGAGTGAGTGCGTCACCGCACGGGCGCCGAGCACAGCTTCAGGAGAGCAGCAGGCCTTGGTGCCATCGGTGTCGGGGTCGGCCCACAGCTTTACCGTCACCGCGACCACCTCCGCCCCGCGTTCGCGTTCCCGCAATGCGGCCACCGCGCTGTCAACTCCGCCGGAGACGGCGACCAGGACCCGGTTCGAATCGTCTTCCGCCAACTTCATGCCGGATGATGCCGCGGCCGAAAGTGCCCGGTGAAGTGCATCCGCGGTCAGGACCACCGCGTGGCGGCGGGCCGGACTGAGCCCGCCGAGTTCGCGCTCGATGTCGTCGGGGCCGATCCGGGCAGCGTCGAGGACAGATGAACCGTCGACCATCTCGCAGACACAGGCGCAGGCGGCTCGTGTGGCGGCACAGCCCTCAGAGTCGAAAGTGATCGAGTCGATGCGGCCATCGACGATCAGAGGCGAGACCCGGGCCAGGTCGCCGCAGGCAGCACCACCGGCGGCGCCGCTGAACGAACCTTTGGCCGGCAGGCCGAGGCAGGTGTCGTCGTTCGCGTATTCCTCAAGCAATGAATGCATCGGATGAAGAGTAAAGGGGTAGCCTGATCGGCATGAGCAAGGGCTGGAGCACCGAAGGAATCCCGGACCAGACGGGCAAGACCGCGATCATCACCGGGGCCAATAGCGGGCTGGGTGAAGTGACCGCCCGGGAGCTCGCCCGCAAGGGCGCCAAAGTGGTCGTCGCCTGCCGAAACGTCGACAAAGGGAAAGAAGCAGTCGACCGGATTCGGGTGGCGCTCGCTCCGAATGGCAACGAGGCCGATCTGGAGGTAAGGGCACTCGACCTGGCCAGCCTTGATTCGGTCAGGGAGTTCGCTGAAGGCATCAAGGCCGACTATCCCGACGGCATTGACATCCTGATCAACAACGCCGGTGTGATGGCCCCGCC
>Ga0105048_10002693_pt1 | contig 28925 bp, 25 predicted proteins | sample MAT05_FD_78382 | JGI IMG/M metagenome (GOLD analysis project Ga0105048, IMG submission 78382) | Freshwater microbial communities from Lake Fryxell liftoff mats and glacier meltwater in Antarctica - MAT-05 | ecosystem: Environmental > Aquatic > Freshwater > Ice > Liftoff microbial mat | place... | reverse complement strand
TTTTACTCCGCCAAATTAAACCGTACCTGCACGCCACCAGCGGTAGTAGCCCGGCGGTATGAGTTCAGCACGAGCGGGTCATTGTAGGTCCGGTCGAAGTAAATATTCACGTTCAGTCGGCGGCTCACCACGTAGTTTATCGTGGGGCGAATCTGGAAATTGTAATTACCCGACGTGATGATTTGCTCACCGTCCAGTTTCCGCTGAATAGCCCGCGTGTCGCGGAGGGTAAACTGAAACTGGAATGTCATGTCGTTTTTGAGCTTCTTCCGTTGACCATTCACTAAAAATGGCAGCTTGAAATTATTCTTGGTGTAGCCTACCGTTGTGGTGATATCCTTATTGGTCAGATCGGCTACCTGCGAGTTCGAGAAGTTCAGAGCCACGTCGCGGCTTTGGTTGTATTCGAGCCGGCCCGACCAGCGGCTTTTGGTCTGAAACTGGATGCCAATCAGGGGCGCAAATCGCTCCTGCATCTGAATGGTACTCATCACAAACACCGGTATATAGTCGCCGTTGAGCGTGGCGCGGCTAGCGAGCGGGTATCCCTGTACAGCAAGGTTCACAAAGGTTGCTGTGTAATCGAGCGATGAAATGAAGTTGCCGACGCTGTAATTCGATGAATAACTGTGGGCTATTGTAAACGAACTAAACCGTTTTTTGAAACCCGGCAAACTGCTCAAACCCGTATAATCGACCCGCCAGTTAGGCAGCGGGAAGTTGAAGAACGGCGAGAGTCTGGTCTTCTCCACGTCCTGTCCACTGTAGGCCGCAAAGAAGGCCGGAATCAACACGTCCTGCGCATTCTGGTTGTACACACCTGTCCGGTCGGGGTTAGCATCTAGTAAACGTCTTTGAATCACGGCTCGGTTTTCTTCAAATCGTTTGAACAGCGTTGATGCGCTCAAGTCAACTTTGGGGTTGAACCCTAAATCATTAAACGCGGTGCGGAACGACCAGAACGACATACTAAACTGCCCGTTGCGAACCGGACTCTGGCTCACAAAATCGCCACCAATTGTCTCTGGACGGTAGAACTCCTGATACGCATCTGAGCGGGTCAGGCGCATTTGTATGTTCATGCGGAAATCTTTGAACGGCTCCAGGTTAGTTGTCGCCGTAAAGTTCTTGGCGATGCTTTGCTGGAAAGCGGTATTCAGGACCGTACTTCGGGTTGTCCAGCCCTTTTCAGCTGCTTTTATCTGGATTTGCCGATCCTGACTACCTAATACAAATGGTAAACCGGGTGCCCCTGAGTTATCGAGACCAAAGAAACGGGGGGTGCGGAGAAAGCCCGGCAAAATGGTCGACTCCTGAATGATATATGAGAAGTTGATGCCCCGTACCGTCAGCAAAGCCCGGGTAGCGGCTTTAATCAGCCGGTTGTCATTGCGGGTAATTTCCTCAACATCACCCGGACTACGGGCGAAGTTTTTGCGAACTGGCGAGGGTGTATTTGCCCAGCGCAGGGCCTTGATTTTGTTGTAGAGCAACACAAAGTCGATACGGCCCGTGATTCCCCGCTCGCGGTTGTTGCGTAGCACATTACCAAACGAAGTACCCGTTGAGTCGACGAGGCCATACGCGTTCGCCTGGAACTGGTAACCCATCGCGTAATTCACATCGGCAGCAATCCAGTCGGTCAGCGGGAACTTGTCGAGGGGCAAGCGGTAGGTGAATCGAATGTCCTGCTGGTAGTTTTTCATCCGGCCCAGTTTCTGAACACTCAGCCACACGGAGTCGCGCTTCCAGCCTTCGCTCACATCGCCCGCCGGTTCGTCAATAATCGCGTTGGCCTGGGCTTTGTAGGTCAGCAGCAGATTTTTGCTGAGGTTCCAGGTCAGGTCGTAATAGCGGTTGAACAGGAAGTATTTCTCAAACAGGGGTGCAATTCCCGCCGTTGTCAGGCCGTTGGTAGTCGGGTCGGAATTGCGAAGCTGGGTTTTAATGAAACTCCGGTCAACGTCCGTTCGGATCGAGACGATAGACGGCAACGGGTTGAAGTTGAAATCTTTGAGCCAGAACAAGTATTTGCGTTCCAGACTCTTAACGCTCTTAAATGGCTCCCAGTTGAGCGGCTGGGGGCTGTAGGTATACGTAATGCCACCCCGATATTGCCGCTGCAAATATTGATCGGTCAGGATGTTGGTTCGCTCAATGTCGTTGAAGGCGTAGGAGAATCCAAAATTTTCAACGTCGTAGAAATGGTTTACCCCTGCCGTGCCCACTTTTACCTTGCGCACATTGGAGAGGTTCAGACCCCGGCGTCTGGTGCGCTCTTCCACCATCCGCCTGTAAGCCGCCCGGGCCGATCCGTCGGGGAAGGCTATTAGAGCTTCTTCGAGCGGGTTGTCGGGGTCGAGCGGGTCAAAATGGGGCGCTACCCGGCGCGAGTCCATATTCAGGTACATCGGAATGCGTAATCCCCACTTCTCCGGGAAAAATTTGTCGATCGAAAGAGCCGACGACACGCCGTATTCCGTTGTGAGGTCACGCGTGCGTTCGCCCACTTTGGTTTGCACCCCCCCAAACCCGAACGTGGTAATTTTGCCCGATGCCGTCACGTTGCCGAGGTCGGCTAGTTTTACATTCAGAGCCGCCACTCCCGCCCGACCCGACGTTTGGTCGTAGCCGTTGGTGCGCAGCTCATTCACCCAAATGGTAAAGGTTTTGGGTTGCTGGTCTTCTGTTTTCGGGTTGCGAATACCAATCATCACCGTTTGTACGGCGCTCAAATCGGGGTTGCCAACAACCGTGATTTTGAACCGGCTATCCGACGACCGCCCTTCAAACGGCACCGACGATTTACGGGTCAGTTGTTGGTTACGGGCATTTTTCAGGTCAACCAGGTCCTGAAGGGCAACGTCGATCTCGTTGTTGACGGGCCAAATCCGGCGCTGAAACGTTTCGTCGTTGGGGTCACCGTTAATGTTGGAAGGCGTTGCCTCCAGGCCCGGTGTTTCAATCTCGTAATAGTTGTCGGTGAAGTCGGTACCAACGCGCATAAACGCCGACACGGCCCCACTTTCGTCGGCTTCATTGTGCATATGTACGAACATTTTCAGCCGCTTGCGAAACAACAGGTCAAGGTTGGTGATGCGGAAGGCACCCCGCGAATCGCCGTCGCGCAGGTTGGTCACACTCAGCGCCATTGATTGTTCGTTTAGCTCAACGTTGGCAATCTGGGTAAAGTCGCGGTCGCGGATAAAGCCCGGCGGCACGGTGTAGGTGTACTTGGTTTGGGGCGCTACCCCGCCCACTGTTACCGTGGTACTTGACTGGCTGTTTTCTTCAATGTTTACCGTAGTGACTTTAAATTGTGCGTCGTAGGGTTCCGGTACTTCCTGCAAACCCCGCTGGTTTAGGTCGCCGAGGTACCGGCGGTACTGGTTGGCTTCCAGCTGCAACTGCCCGAAGCGGAGTACGACAGGCTCCTGGAAATCAGTCAGATACATCCGAATAAACCGAATGGACTTGAAGCCGTTAATGTTGCCTACCTTCCGGCTATACTCCCGCACCGGAACCCGAAACTGATACCAGATCGTGCCGTTTGTTTCGACTTTATCAACAATATAGCCTTTTCCAACCTGCAACTGCCCTGGTTTCAAGTCAATGCCATATTCATAGTAGGCTTCGTTGTCGTTGATGGTATTGTCGATGTTCAAATCTTCCAGATCAGGCAAGTTTGTCGACGAGGGAGTCAGGAACTGGTTGCGATTGTTAAGGTCTTTGGAGTTGCCGTCCATACCCATGTACTGCTTGTAGCGAGCTACAATGTACTTCACCGAATCGGCCTGCGGGCCAAGGTAGAATTTAAAGTCATCGTTGGAGGGGTCACCTAGAATCTGCTCGTAGGCCTGTGGGCTAACCCGTTGCCGAATCTGATCGAGGAACGTTCTGAATTTGACTCGTTCCGCAGCATTGTCGAGCCCGTCCAGACCAACGTCCTGCTTTTCCAGCGCACCTTCTGTATTCTGGAACGCATTGGTAATGAACTGTTGCTTGGTTACCAGACCCCAGGCGGTCGTGTCATTGTCTGGTCCCCGGTCGTCACGATTTATTTTTAAGCCGTTTTCAAAATTATAGCGTCCGTCTTTAATAACGTCTTCCGAAACGTCGCCAAGGTTAAACAGCAGCCGCCCGCCCGTAGTGTTGTTGCGGTTGCGCGACGGGTCAGGAGTGCCTTGTACTACCCCTCTTGGCCCCGGCAAAAAGGGGTCCATCATCCAGAAGGTCATCGTTTCGACGTTGGCGTTATCGAAGTCAATATCAGAGCCTACGGCCCTGGTTACTGCCCCGAAATTCTGGCGCGGATTCTTCAGCGAACCGTCGGTGTTCAGGTCAGGGTTATAGTTGTACATACCCCGTTCGGCGGGGAAATAAGCCACGTCGAGTACGTTGGTGGGCAACACAACCACAGGCGTTGACCGACCGGGGAATAGGTTGGTGGGCAGAAAGAACGTCTCGTAATAATTTAACTTTTCCTCGTTGGTGAGATTCAGCGGGATATTGTTGCCGAGGTTATCGTTGTAAATGGTCTGGTCGACGGAATACACCGAGATTTTGGCCCGGTTGTAGGCGTATTCCAATGGATTAGCCAGCGTACCCTGCGGGAATTGCAGGGGCGTAGCACCCAAACGCCAGCGGGTAGGTTGGCGAGTCAGGTCATAAATGGTTCGGGCAGCCTCAAAATCGTCGATAAACGAGTTGTCGTTTACGCGGGGAGCCACTCCCGGAATTAGCTGCGCTACCTCGCCCTGAAACGCAATGGTGGACATTTCTTTGGTTTGCACAAACGGTAACCGGTCCAGAATACGCGTCAAACCCGGTGAGTCGCGCCGAAGGTTAAAGTTGAAACCCAGAATGGTGTTGTTCACCGGCTCGTTGCCAATGGCCACACGGGTTAGAAAACCCGCCGGGGTTTCGCGCATGTTCATGGCCGTCATACCGATGCTCATGTCGGGGCTGAGGGCATAATCCAGGCGCGTGCCGATCAACCGGCGAATCTGGTTCTGGAATAAGTCGGGGAGTTCGTAGGCAATCCGAATTTCGCGACCCGATGCCACCACACCCTCGTTCACAATGCGTAGCTGACCCGTTGAGGACTCAAAAATATAGTCGCCACCCGGAGTTAGCGGCACTCCACCCGCCGTCACCTGCACCGATTCTTCTTTCACGCCATAAGGCAGTTGAACGGCGGGCCCGCTTGCCGACTGTACATTGCCCCGGAGGAAAAACTTGTTGCGGTCGGGTAATTGCTGCGCATCGGCGAGGGTCTTGCGGTACAGTTCGTCAAACACATACTTGGCTCGCAAATCTTCTTCCGAGGCATCGAATTGCCGTGACAAATACGAGCCGAACGGTTCCAGAATCGGGAAAATAATCCGCCCATAGCGCGGGTCGACTGTTACATTTTCGACAAAGTCGAAGTTGCCGTCGGGCTGTCTGTCCAATTGCTGGTTCAGCTGGTCCATGCCAAAAATCTGTACCAGTGGCTTGTCGCGCAGATTGATCCCTTCCTGTAAGTTCGGGTTGTCGATACCGGTCTGGTCATCTTTGTACACAATCCGCAACTGGAATCCCTGCCGGTTGATCTGCTGATTACTAAGGGTATAGATGTTTTTCATCATCAGGTCCCACATCGGCAACTGGAGGTTGTTGCGAATCGTGGCCGACTTGATCATCTTCAGCACCAGCACCTGATCGTCTTTCAGATTCTGGTAGTCTTCGGTAAGCTCACCCACTTTATAGGCGCGGCCCTGATAGGTGTATTCGTAGGAAACGGCCAGTACTTCGTCATTGCGCAAGGGCGTCAACAGCGAGATATAGCCTAACTCCGGGTGAACCTTGTATTCCCGGTCGGTTAGGCGTTTGGCACCGCGCAACAGATCATAATCCACTCCTTTCTGGAAACCAAAGGCATCAAGGGCAAAATTGGTCCGGTCCACCTGCCGAATATCGGGCGTGGCGCGGAGTCGGGCAAACAAGGTATTCGACTGATTGGCGGCTGTGAGAGCACCCGCTACAATTTGCACATTGGGGTTGTTGGGGCTGTTGAGTCGCCGGTTTTCACCCAAATCCGAGAAACCTGCAATGTTGCGGAGCGACTCTGTAGTGTTGGTCCGGTTGGTTACGTACACCTCTACCCGCGTGATAGTAACGCCGGTGGTAATCATGGGCAGCGACTTAAGGCCGCGCTCGTAATTGTCCCGGAAAAACTGCGAAAGGAAAAAGTGCCGGTTTTCGTCGTACTGATCGGCGCGGAGTTCAAACGGGCGGCCAACCTGACCCGCCCGAATCGTGATTTCCTGTTTTTTGGAGCGTTGCTGCGACCCCACAATCGTGGCGTTTAGTCGACCGAAGCGCAGCTGGGTTTTTACCCCAAACAGGTTTTGTACACCCGGAATCAACTGGCTGTTGATAGGCCAGCTAATGTTACCGAGTTCGAGACCCTGAAGGATGTTTTCGTTCTTGGGGGTAAAATCGGGCACCGAGGGTGCCCCCAGACCCCGGCTTAGATTCGGGGCATTGGGCAGACTCGGAAGACCACCGGGCAGATTGGGCACCAGACCTTCTGGTTTGTAATTCAGTTTGAGGGCATTCTCAAAGTTAAAACTGGCTTTGGTATCAAAGTTGGCCAGCATTCCCAAGCGTTCGCCAATCTTACCGTTGAAGTTGATATTGATTTGCTCGTTGAAAATGAAGTTGCCCTGCCGTCTTTGTTGCACCGGAATCTGCGGATTGTCGATGAACTGGTGCAGATACCCAAAATCGAGCATTACGAAACCGTTGGGCTTGAAATCGACAGCGGTGCCGCCAAACAACCGATCCACCGCGGGTGGCAGTTCGAGTTTAGGGAACAGGCCACGACCTTTCACGGCACTTTGTCCGTCGCGCTGAGCACTATAATCCCGCCAAAGCGACTGCTGAGCCCGCTCATTCTGTAAGCGGTTGTAGCTGTCGAATGGAATAGCTTCGCCCGGTCGGAAGGGCAAGCCGGGGGTGGGGTAAGTGGGCGAGAATGAGGCAGCTGCGGGTGTGCCAGTAGCTGATTGAGGTACGCTCGGCGCTGTACCTTCACTACCTACCCGCTCGTATACAGACAGATTTTTCTGATTGTCCAGGCGAACATCAGTACCTACTGCTTTGGGGTCTCGGAGAATAAACGGCGAGCGTGATGTGCGTTCCGAAAAGCGGGTCGCGTACCTATCCGGCCAGTTAATAGTAGGCCGTCGGCCCGTCGAACGAGCCGCTCTGATACTGTCGGCCCGATCCTGAATAGTCTGCCGGGCATTGGCCCGCTGGGTCGAGTCGGCCTGTTGCACTTCTGTATTGGTGCGGGCGGGGCGGTCCGGCGATCCGGTTGCGGTGCGCCGGGGCACGGTTCCCCGACGGCCGTTTTGAGCCCACGCCGGAACACCCAGCGCCCCAATGGCGGTAAATCCCAGTATAGTAACTGTACATACCCGAATCACGGCTTTCTGGCGCACCCGGCGACGAAACGTAAGTAAGGGCAGGAAAAGAAAATTGTGAACAGAGTAAGGGTTCACCATTGTAAATGCGTCAAATTGGTGGTTGGACAGGTCACGTTACTGGTTCTGCTGGTCTGTACATGAAAATGAAACGGCTAACATCGTGCCAATCGTATCTTCAGTGCTCAATTATCAATGAACAACGAATCGTGATTACGTTTGAGAATATTGATCGTTGTTCACTGCTCGTTGTTTGCTGTTACCTCAGGGCTCTCCTGATCACGTCTTCGACGCTCAGGTCTCCTCCATCGGGGCTGTTCAGGATAGAATCGACGTTTTTCTCGGCCAGCGGACGCTGAAGGCCAAGGGCAACCAGGGCGGCCAGTGCTTCTTCGCGAACGGGATTCACCCCTGCTGCCTGTCGGTAAGTAGGGCCATCGGGGATGACGCCCGCCTTTTTCATTTTGTCTTTCAGTTCCAGAATAATACGTTGAGCGGTTTTGGCACCTACGCCTTTTATTCCCTGCACTACCCGAACGTTTTCCGACAAAATAGCCATCCGAAGTTCCGAGGGAGTAAGGGCCGAAAGTGCCATCAGGGCCGTGTTTGGTCCAACCCCCGACACGCTGATCAGGTCCTGAAACAGGGTTCGCTCATCGGCATTGGCAAACCCGAACAGTAGTTGAGCATCCTCGCGAAAAATGTGGTGAATAAACAGTTTCAGTTTGTCGCCCCCGGCCGGCAGTGTCGTATAAGTAGCCAGGGATATGTGAACCGCGTAGCCCACGCCTTTGATGTCAATAATGGCGTAGGTTGGCTCTTTGTAAGCCAGCGTTCCGTCTAAGTATGCAATCATTCCCGATTTGGGTCTCGTTTACGTTGATTTCTACCCTGTAAATATACGAAAAAAGGTCGAGAATGGAGGAAACGAAAAACGGGCAGGTCGTTGAGAACCTACCCGTTTCACTCAATCACTCCACTCATTACCGCTGCAACAGCACCTTTGCCGTTTCGTGAACAGTGCCACTGCTGAGGTTAATCAGATACAGTCCCGCCGGATGCGCGTCTAAACTCAGCGTTGTTTCCTCGGTTTGCCCCGTGCCAACAACAGTCTGCTCCGACAATATGGCCCCGGTCACGCTCACCACCCGCAACTGACCAGCTTGCCGCGCTGCCAGCCAATACCGCACCCGAACCAGCCCTCGCGACGGATTTGGCGAGACCGACAATCGAACCGTTTCCTCGATTACGCTGGCTAACCGGCCACCCCCGCAACTCGCCGTGAACGGGCGCGAAGGGGCTTCCGTACCCGACTGCCGGGCCTGCAAGGTAAACGCAACCCCATTGCGCTGCCACGACGGAATGTTCATGGTGGCCCCACTACCCCAACCCCGAATACCCGAAATCTGATATTCGATGGCCGAGCCATTGCCCCCGCTTGTGTTGATGGTTAAATCACCCGAAGCACAGGAGAACGTTGGATCAGTGATGACAAAGGCTCCTCCCGTTGGTGGTGGTGGGGGTGGTGGAGTGCCACCTCCGTTGCAGGACGATGTGAACGAGAGCGTTTGTATATTACCCGACTGCCGGGCCTGTAGCGTAAAAGCCGTGCCCTGCAATTGCCAGGACGGAACGGTGAAATTGGGATCGGTTCCCCAGCCGCGCAACCCCGAAATCTGGTAGTCTACTGTGCTGCCATCTCCGCCCGATGTCTGCATCACCAACTGCCCTGTCTGGCAATTGTATTGGGGATTCTGCACTGCAAAGGCTCCTCCCGTTGGCGGTGGTGGGGGCGGTGGTGTTCCGGTGGGGCAGGTTACCCCCGTAAACTGAAACGAACGATAATCGAAGAAACTCTCGGAGGTGCTGCCCCACAGTTGGAGTTGGGGGCTGTTGCCAAAGTCTTTTACATCCCAGGTAATGCCATTACGCGATATGCGCCAGAAGGCATTATTGGCTGGATTACATTCCAGAGACCACTTTTGGCGGTCGTCACCCGTATAGTTGCCCAGCGAAAGCCACTCATTATACGCCGTGCCGTTGTCCACTTTCACCACCCGGTTGGTGCCATCCTGGGTAGTAAAGCGCACCCGACCATTGTCTTCCGAGTCGAGTTTCCAAATTTGGTTATTCTGGTTATTGGCTCCCTGTTGCTGAATGGTGCCATCAGCCATTGCCTGAATGCGCTGCCCGTTCAGCTTCACCTGAATGGTGTAGCAGGCATTGGCAGCTAATGAACAAGGCGTTGGCGTTGGCGGTGTCGTACCACACTGTTGCTGATTGGCGAGAACGATTTGTTCCCGCACAAAATTCACACCTGTCTGGGTTAGCTGAACGTGTGGTTGGTTATTGTCAGGTGCCGAAATAGCATCGAATGGAGTGTACTGTTTAGGGTTGTTGGGATCAATAAATGTGAGCGAACCACCCCAGTTTCTGCCTGATAATGTCGTAGCATTCAAGGCATAGGAACTTACCGTGGGAATGAAACTCATGCTGGCAAAACTCTTGGTTGTCTGAGTAAAATAATACCATTTTCTGACATTCGATTTATCAAGGATTTCCTGGATAACATCATACGTACCCCCAAGCAATAAGTCGGTACTTGCCTGATTGCTTCCTCTGCCAAAAGCCGAACGATCTACTTGGCCCAAACCAAATAAAGTAATCTTTTTTTGCATCGTGGTACAGTAGTCCGAGTTGTTGGGAGAAGTGAAAATTCGACCTTCTAATGCTCGATTACGTAACTCGCCACAGCTTAAAAAGGCAGCAAGGCCCAAAACAGGATTAATTGCGTTTAAAAGGAATCCTACGCCCAAACAAATACCCGTTGATGCCGCACTCAATCGGCCCTGTAAATAAAACGCTTCGGCGCAAACACCATAAGGAACGTGTTCAAAATAACCCACACATCTCAGCGTAACAGTAGCGAAAATAGCGTGCGTCTTATTTGAAACCTGTTCCTAAGGTTGACTTGTTCCATTTTTTGATCCGTTGACCAGAGCAACTTTCCGAAGACAATTGTCTTGTGGGAAACCCGTAACGTTCATCAAATCTACAAAGGGTTGCCGAAAATTGGCAGCTCCAGCGGGCTGCGCACCAGCCGAGTAATGATGAATTAGCATTTGTTTAGCTGCCGGGCTGTTTATTTGCTCATTCAGTGCGGTTCTGGCTCCTTCAACATTCATAGTATTGCCGAAAAAGTCGAGAAACTCTTGGGCACCAATCATGATGTTTGCCCCCTTGTGCGGACTGTCGAACGATACCCATAGTTTGCAGTTGTGATCCAAGGTCGGGTCGTCTTCCATGTATTTCAACGCATAGCGGGAGATAAGGCCGCCCATGCTGGGGCTAATCAGTATGATTTTCTCATTGCTTCCATTGGCCTGTAATTGCTGATTGACACGTTTGATTAGTTCCACCAGCACCACTGCATTACGCTGAATGTAGTCGACCCCGCCATCCCTGATAAATGGTATCGTAATGGTGTGGCACCCCTGCGGAACACCATCTAACTCTTTACAAATCGGCTTGGATTGTTCCTCATACTTATACCGTGGAAAGTTGAGAACGAGTAAATCGTAGCTATTGCCGGGAGTATCATTGATAAGTTCTTCTCCCAAATTAACCGTTCCCCCAAATGAAGGCTCGTATTGTAGTTTTTTTTGATAAATTTCTGTTGCACTTCGCTTATCGCCCGCATCAAATCCATCAAGAAAGATGACTGGCTTCCTGATAGTATTCCGGTTTTTGGCGTAATAGGTGAGTACATCTCCCTGTCCCGGAGTAGCAGATAATTCGTTAAGTTAACACCCTGAAACGGAATGCTGCTGAGAAATCGGAGCGAATCTATTGTGAACCCATTTTCAGTAATTGGGTATTGTCTCGTTAACGCACTTACTTCGCTAACCTGCACGGTTGCTGAAGTATTATGCTGAGTTCCATTAGCAAATCGAACCGTAAATTGAATCGTTTTTTCGCCACCCGTCGAGTATGTTGCCTGCACCGTATTGTTGCCGGCAATCAGGGTTTGGGTTGGATTGCCATCGCCAAAATTTACTACGCCATCCGTAATGCCCAAGCCCCTATTGCTGAGTACGGCCCAGTCGGGAATTTGAAATATACTGGTTCCTTGTGGTATCTGCGGTACTAACACGGATACTACCACCGCTTGCTTATTACTGTAAAGTAGTGCTGCCAATGCCTGACTTTGACTCTGTGCTTCTTTCTCATTGACAGCAACCTTCAAGTTGTCTTTTAAACCATACCGATCATTATTGAGGTTTAAATTTTCGAAGCGCACCATTTGGAAACGGGCTGAAATAATCCCAATCGGGACTATATTCTGCTGACTACTCTGCCAGATCAGGGCGCGGAGTTCGTTGGTGATCAGGTGTGTGCCCGGATCGTAACTGGCTTGCCGGAGTTCGTCACGTGCCTGTAGAAAGTGGGTCGAAGAAGATATGCCAGAACCTGAGACCGAATAATCAGTTAAACTCGCTGCTGGAAAAACCCGGTCATAAAGGATTTTGGAGGATACGCCCGTTTTGTCCAGATCCGTAAAAGCCTGATCTGCAGCTTGCCGATAAGCTGATTCTTGAGCAAATGCTGCCGAAAAGGCAAAGCAGAGCCATAACCACAAAAGTGGCTTGAAAAATGAGTTCATAGAAATAAGTGGTTAGAAGTTAACGTGATCCAATATCAAAGCGACCCTCCGTGATGCCAATAGTCTGACCTGGTCCAGGAATGGTGCTACAAGGACTTAGGCTAAATGTGCTTGATACAATTCCTGATAGTGTATCGGCTTTATTTATCTTTACTGACCCTATACAATCCGTGGAGGTGATGTAGGCAATACCCCCTTTACCATTTTGATAAAAACCAAAGTTTTGAAGGTTTTGAGTCAGGGGGCGAGTTGTTTCATTGAGTTCATAAACGCCTGGCCTATAATCTGCGATAAAAAGATTTAACACTTGGCCGCTTGGTTCTGAAGTCTGAATATAGATTCCACGTTTTACGGGATTTGACTGTACCCAATAAAAGCCACCGTAAATTGGTTTTATGCCGGAAAAACTTCCCCCTCCATCCGGGATATACGTTTTTCCGTTAATCTTGCAACCAAACGTATTGGCTCCAAACCGGGTGGCGCGTGGCAAGGGGTCTTTGGGCTGACAGCCCCAAAACAGCAGGGCAAGGCAGAGCGGAAGGAGCATGTGGGGTGTCATGGATAAGTGCGTTTAGCGTATGAAAAAGGTCAGTGGTAAATTAACCAATGTAAATAGGGGTACACCCTTAAATTACTAAGGGTGTACCCCTATTTTTTCAAAAATAGGCGTTGTGGGTTGCCGCAAAACGGATCAGGCTATTGGTGCCTTTCAGATTTAATTGGCGGCTAAGACTACTCCGTTGCGCTTCAATGGTTTTCTCGGAGCGGCAAAGTTTCTCGGCAATTTGCGGAGTCGTCAGTCCCTCGCCAATCAGTTTCAGCACCTTGCGCTCACCTAAAACAGCTTCCTGATTATAGGTTGGCCGTGCGGAAAAACGCCTTCAATGCCTCAATCTCTTCATCAGTAATAGCCGGGAAGTTGGCGATACGGAACGTGGTTTCTTTCCATTTTCCGTAGCCATTGCCGAGGGTAATGCCTGCCTGTTGGGCGGTTGCTTTAAGCGCTTTGATAGCATCTTCGGAACCTTCCAGGGCAATGACGGTATCGGAGCGCATAACCGGATCGTTGACGAGTAATTGAAACGGCAAATGGGCCACTTCCTGCTCAAAAAAAGTATACCAACTGGCGGCTCGCTCACGGGTGCGGGCGTCTACGTCGGCAATAGGCGGCACCCGTTGCAGCACCCGCATCAGGCAATAAATGCCGAGGCCGTTGGGCGTGTAGGGCGTTTGAAACTTGCTGAAATTCTCATACATAAACAGCAGACTGTTGTAATGGTCCCGTTCGCCGATGGTTATTGCCCGTTCCAGTGCTCTCGGCGAATAAATCAGTACGGCCAGTCCGGCTGGCAACCCGAAACACTTTTGTACCGAGGCAAACCAGACATCGGCCTGTTGCCAGTCGAGCGCAATCCCCGCCATCGACGATACCGCGTCCACGGCGATCAACCAATTGGGGGGTACTTCCTGCCGCCATTTAGCCAGTTGTTGGTGCGAGACCTGCGTACCGTTGGACGTTTCGTTTTGTACCACGCACAGAATATCGGTATTGCCCGCGTTGAAAGGCCGGATACGGTGGGCATATTCCCGCCATTTTTCGCCAAAAGCGCCGGTAGTGGGGTGCAGCGTGGTTTGAATCGTAAGCGACTGGGCAACAATTTCCCAACACTCTGTTGCCGACGATACCAGCGCGATGTGATAGTCGGCTGGAATGGCCAGTTTCTCGTGTAGTAACCGGGCTGTTTCGCGGACAATGTCCATAAACCCCGCACTCCGGTGGTTTAGGCTCACCACGCCCGACCGCACCGCTTCAGCCGCATAATCGGCTACGTCGGGATATACTTTTGATGGACCGGGATAAAAAGTAATCATTTAGCGATTGAGAATGAGTTCTTTCAAGCGTCTCAAAATGAAAACAATACGATTGAGATCATCCCGGTCAGAGGCATCTAATTTCGCACTGACGAAGTATTCGTTGCCTGATAATACCGTAAAGTTCCAGATGCTTCCCACCAACCAGGCGCCGTAGAGCGGTTTTTGATCCGCATTTCGGTGTTGGGCCACCAGCATCGCAGCCATCATTTGCGCTTCTGGATCATTAGAGTCTCCTTTTTGTTTTTTAAATTCTTGTAGAAAAAAGTAAGGAGTTCGAGGGGTGGCGATACCCACCGGAGATGCCAGTAAGCAATCACAAATCACTGAAATTTTTACGCCTTCGATGGTTGCTGTCATCGGCCGCTCATAAAACGACATAATTTTTTCGTCGTCCTCAATATCAGCCAAATCGAATATCAGGCTGATAAATTTCATTTTCAGTTCTTCCTCGTTCCAGCCGTCGCCCGATTTCACGGCTTTTTGATGGAGTTTATCTAGCCGTTGGCTTTCAGCCTGGGTCAAGGTTCCTTTGGCCTGCATCCAATCATCAAGTATTACCCCCGAACGCAACCGGGGCAGGTCAAAATGCACCAGAATCGAGTCAGTATCTAGAGGTAGTCTCTTGGGCGTTTCCATTGGGCGAAGGCTAATTGAATAAATCGTGTATCAGTTTCTTTGGCATTTTGCCGTCTCGAATGAGTTTGACCTTTTTTAGGCTTTCTTCCAGCTCTTCTATCAACGACATTGGATTTTCAGACTCTTCCTCGCTAATGATGAGTTGTTTAAGTTCTTTTGCTTCTTAGAAAGTTATTACGGGGCATTGCCGCATTCGGTTAAAACCCGTAGGCGAAGAGACTGAAAATCGACATAGCCAAAGGCCCGGCGAATGATGCTCCGAATGTGATTATTGGTTCCTTCCATGCCCGCATTGGTCAGCCGATCTGTGAAAAAATTACACACCTTATCTTTCCAGTTTTTGACCGTAACCGCGTCGGCGGCCCGGCAAGACTTTGCTAACGGCTTTGACTCTAACTTGGAGGCAGCTTCTTCCCAACCTGTCAAGGCTAAAAAGCCCGCTTCTCGGCTGCAATCGGTATCAAAAATGGCTTTAAGTTTTGTGCGCAAGGCATAGATCGAGCCTAGGGTGGGCGATACCGCAAAAGCTGCCTGTAACTGCTCGTCCGGATTCAGACTATCAGGGGATTTAAGCAAAGACCAACGCAGGTTTTTTAACCGTTCATCTTGGGCAAATTCCTTGCGAACAAGCTTACGCTGACCGTCTAAAGCAGTCGATAGGTGCTGCACAAAATGAAACCGATCAATGACATTGATGGCGTTAGGAAATATTCCCTTTTCGCCTGCTAAGTTTACATAGCCATCCGCAACGGCGGCCCGGCCACTATCCGACACCACCACCTTGATCTGCTGGCATAGAGCCATCCCTTTTTGGGTGAAATAGGCCTTCAAGGTGGCCATATCCCACCTTTCCAGAAAATCTAAAACAACATTGCGCTCGGCATCACGTAACACACAGGCAAAGTTGCGCTTCCCTTTTCGAACCGATATTTCATCTATACTGGGTACCTTCACCAACAGCCAGCCATCCCCACGCGCCTTCAATTGGCGTTGGCCGTAGTGTTCATGGATGCGATTGACCGTCGCCCAACACACGTCGTGTTTGAGACAGACTTGCTGAATAGTACTATCGGTGTTCATGTTGTAAATGTATTCCTCATACCGTTTGGTAAGTCCCCGATTGCCTTCGATAAAGCCTACATCTTCGATAAAATAGCGTTGGCAGGTGCTGCATTCAAATTGGCGACACTGAAGGGTCAAAAATGTCTTACGGCCCAATATATCCAAGTCCCTAACTTTGCGGGAGGTGTAGCTGCGAACGGTACTACAGGGCTGTTGGCAACGGGGGCATTTTTCGGATTTGGTCTCTCTGAGCAGGCTCACCAATACCTGTTTATCGGTAAAGGTAAAGTCAGTCACCCGAACATGAGGCAGGTTTAAAAGCAGATCGATGTCTATTTCTATAACAGGTCAATAGTACGAGTTTACCCGCGCTTCCGCAATAACTTTTTAAGAACCAAAATGTTTTACCCGTTCCGGCAGAGCCTTTGAGAATATGAGTCCGTACATTGCTGTTGATCTCAAGAATCGAGCGAGTAATCTGTTCAAAGCAAGAGGCTTGTTGCTGATTGAATTGTGGAGAAGTAAAATCGGACATAGAAGAATGGCTTTTGGTTTGAAGCCGATGCAAACCAAGCCTGTAACTACGCAGTCTATTTGCGCAGTTACTTTTTTTTACAGTTTTTTTTCTCAATCATGGCTCGCTAATCAAATACCGCACAGCCATCGCATACCCCATCAGACCCAGGCCCACAATGACGCCTTTGCATTTGGCCGAGAGATAGCTGTGGTGCCGAAACGACTCGCGGGCATGAACGTTGGAAATATGAACCTCGACCGTGGGGGCTGTCACGGCCGAAAGGGCGTCGGCAATGGCGATTGAGGTGTGGGTGTAGGCCCCCGCGTTGATCACGATGCCGTCGATGGTAAAACCGAGTTCGTGAATTTTATCAATCAGTTCTCCTTCGTGATTCGACTGAAAATAGTGAATTTGCACCTCCGGGAACTGTTCCTCGATTGTTTCGAGGTAATCGACAAAGGTGCGACTGCCGTAAATGTGCGGTTCGCGCTTGCCCAATAGGTTCAGGTTAGGGCCGTTCAGGATTAGGATCTTTTTCATATTTCTTACCGCACCGGCGCAAAGAGCGCTAAGCATTTTACTCCTTTGCGCTCTTTGCGTCTTTGCGGTTAATTATTATGTGGCAAAGTTATATTAACAGCTTCATTAGTTATCTGAAACTTGAGCGGTCGCTGGCCGAAAACTCGGTGGAAGCGTATAAACACGATGCCGTTAAGTTATGGCAGTACTTATTGTTGCATGGGGAAGCCATTGCACCCAAGGCCGTCACAGAAGGGCATTTATTCGGGTTTCTGGCTTACCTGAGCGAATTGGGTTTGTCGGCGCAGAGTCAAGCTCGGATACTGTCGGGGCTGAAATCGTTTTACAAATACCTGCTGCTCGAAAACCTGATCGATCATGACCCTACCCAACTGATTGAGGGGCCCAAAACCGTTCGGAAACTGCCTGACACGCTCAGTTTCCCCGAAATTGAGTCGATGCTTGAATCTATTGACCTGTCTACGCCCGCCGGACCGCGTGACCGCGCCATGCTCGAAGTGCTGTACAGTTCGGGGCTGCGAGTATCGGAACTGCTCGATTTGCGCATCACGAATTGCTACTTTGAGGTGGGTTTTTTGCGGGTGTTGGGCAAAGGAAGCAAAGTTCGGCTGGTGCCCATTGGCAAAGATGCCATGCACTACACCCAACTCTATATCGACTCGGTGCGGGTAATGCTCGACATAAAAAAAGAAGCACTCGACCGGGTATTTCTTAATCAGCGGGGGAGTTCGTTATCGCGTATTTCAGTGTTCACCATGATTAAACGGGTGGCGGCCGAAGTAGGTATTCACAAAACCATCAGCCCGCACACGTTCCGGCACTCGTTTGCCACCCACCTGATCGAAGGCGGGGCCGACCTGCGGGCTGTGCAGCAGATGTTGGGCCACGAATCCATCACGACCACCGAAATCTACACCCACCTCGACCGCGACTTTCTGACACAGACCATGATCGATTATCATCCGAGGGGGAAGCGGAGGGAAAGGCGTTAACAAAAAACTCCCCGCAGTCAATGACCACGGGGAGTCCCATACTCCTGTTAACCCTAACCTAAACCACTATGATGCTGTTTTTCAATTGGCTAATCAATTATATGAAATATAATACATAAATCATGCCATACTTTCAGCTCCCGTCTTCTCACCGACAAACTGATGTTCAGCTTGCTTAAATAAAATGTTAAACGAGGTTAGGCTACCGTACATACGAGTAATGTATTGCTGGATAGCTATTTTCTCCTCATCGTTGAGGCCGCTCGCATTGACGCGCTGCTCCAGCGTTCTCATCCGGTCGCGGAGCATCACGATCTTATGAAAAAACGTGTCGATGGGTATTTCTTTAGCGGCTAAATCAGTGCGGCCGGGTTTCAGGATCAGCTTGCCACCTTTCCATTTGTCGCCCATTGGCACGATTTCTGTAATGTCGGCCCACTTTTGTAACACCCTCGACAGGGCCATTTCAACATCAAACAAGCTAACCAAATCGGTGTCCGGCTCCACGGCTTCAACCACCGTCAGGGGTGCGTCGAAACGCATCACCCGAATGCCATGCTGTATATACGTAATTGTGTAGCCGTTGGATTTCAGGTTTATAACCACACCCGGTCCAAAGTCGGGATGCTCCACGCGGGAGCCAATACCCAGCAAGATTTGCATGACAAATGATTGATAATTTACTTAAACAGCAGGCAAAGTTTATGCCAAAAAAAGCAAGATGCAGTGAACAGTGAACAGTGAACAACGAGCAGCTAACAACGTCTAGCTACTGCTCACTACTCGTTGCTCACTGCCAACTGCTATCCTCTCAATACCTTACAAACACATTTCCCCTTTGAGGTAATGGTGGTGGCTTCGTCGAGGAGGGGAAAACCGTCTTTGATGACCTCCCAGAGTTCGGAACTGTTCTTGTGATCATTAATTGTCACAATCAACAGGCCGTCGGGTTTGAGATATGTAGCCAGTCGTTGCAGGGTTTTCAGCGGGTGCTTGCTGTAATAGATAACCTCGTTGAAGATAATCAGATCGAATTGGCCCTCCGGCTTGTAGGTATCCATGTCGGCCACAAGGTAGGTACACTTGTCGTCGCCCGCGTCGGCGGCTGCTTTCTGAATGGCCAGATCGGAGATGTCGGTGCCTACAAAGCGGCTATAATTTTGCGATTGTAGTCGTTGTTGCAGCAATCCTTCTCCGCACCCAATCTCCAGAATATCGGCCCCCTGGCCATGCTGAGTGGGTTTCAGGAATTTTACATAGCCGATAATCACGCTGAATCGGGCTAGTTCGTCCATCGCTTTGAGGCCATCCCAAAGCCCCTTGCCATATTGATGATTCCAGCGATCCCGGTTGATACGGAAGACTTTACGCTTAAGGAAGGAGACAATTTTGTTCATCAGAAGTAAGGTTTTAGGGCTATAGGTAAGGTTTTGTGAGGTTTTAAACCTACAACTTTACGACTTTTTATAATAACTTCCTGAATCAAACAACCTGCTTTTATGATCGTAGATACTTCACAACTCACTTGCCAGAAAGACGCATTTTCGCTACCAACCGATATTCACTACCTCAATTGTGCCACCCGTGGGCCCTTCAGTCGGGTGGTCGAACAGGCGGGTATAGAGGCTATTCGCTTGCAAACCAACCCGTTCTCGCTCACAGCTGCTCATTTTTTTGAGCAACCCAATCGAGTGCGCCAGCTCTTTTCGGGCCTTATCAACAACCGATCGGCCGACGCTGACCGTATCGCCGTGGTTCCGTCGGTATCGTATGCTATGGGCGTGGTGGCGCGTAACCTGCACCGCAAACCAGGCGTTGCCAGGGGGCAACAGATTGTGCTCATCAACGACGAGTTTCCGAGTGATGTATACGCCTGGGAGCGTGTCTGCGCCGAGCTGAACCTAAGCATTGTAACCGTGCCGATGCCTGCCGAACTGCCGCGTGGTGCCGCCTGGAGCGAGCGTCTGCTGGAGGCTATTGGTCCGCAAACGGCCCTTGTGGTGGTGCCGCCCGTGCACTGGATGTACGGGATCCGGTTCGATTTGGAGGCTATTTCGCGCCGGGCCAAAGAGGTTGGCGCGTGGTTGGCTATCGACGCAACCCAGACTATAGGGGCCATGCCGTTCGATTTAGACTGTATTCGGCCCGACGCGCTTGTTTGTGTGGGTTACAAATGGCTCATGGGGCCGTATTCAACTGGTTTGGCCTATTTCGGCGAAGCGTTTGACGATGGTATTCCCCTTGAGGAAACCTGGATGGGGCGGATAAACAGCGAACAGTTTCACCGCCTGACCCAGTACCAGTCTACTTACAGACCCAAAGCCTACCGCTATAATGTAGGTGAACAGAGCCATTTTATCCATATGCCGATGCTCGAAGCAGCCCTTTCACAACTACTCGACTGGCAACCCGAACACATTCAGAACTATGCCCGCGACCTGATGGCCGATGCGCTTACTAAGCTCGAAACGGTGGGGTGCCGCGTAGAAGATGAACCCTGGCGGAGTCACCACTTATTGGGATTATGGCTACCCACTACCGCTGATCCTGTTGCTGTTCAGCAGGCGTTGCTGGCCCGTAAGGTGTCGGTTTCGGTGCGAGGGCGTGCCTTGCGGGTATCGCCCAATGTTTACAATGACGAGCGCGATGTGGCCGCTTTTGTCGACGCGTTAAAAGGGAGTTTATCGTAGCGTATCCAGCCCCGTTGTGTCGATAGCGGTACCATCGACGGGCGATTGTGTTTCGCCGGGGAGGGCTCGCTCAACCTGTTTGCGCCGGTTCCAGGGAGCAGTGGTGCGCCGGGCCATGTCGATGGTTATTAGAATAACAACGAGCAGGAAGGCCAGAAAAATAATGATAAAAAGTCGGCGGTTGCGATTCATAGTAAATGGGAAAGTGGGTAAATGAGTGATTGCAGTAAGCTAGCCAAGTTACCTCAATTACCCACCTACCCACAAATTACTCAGATAATTCCTTTGGTGAGACCTGAAATGCCAGCGTACCGGTTCGGCCCGATACATCGGCCCAACTAAGGTCATCGAAGATAATGGCAACAACAGCCCCCTTGCTCATGGAGCCAACGGACTGGTGAGTCAGAAACTCCGAAAAATACGACACGTCGGGGTTGTGGCCCACAATCATGGCGGTTTGGTGCTCGTCGGACAGATTGTTTACAGCAGTCAGATAAGCCCGTGGACCCCCGTCGAACAAACTCTCGTCGAGTATAACGTTCTGATGGTCAGGTGTCAGCTGTTCGGCCAGGACTTTAGCCGTATCTTTGGCGCGGTTGGCGGTACTACTGAGCAAATAGTCGGGTTTAATGCCCCGGCTGTGAAGATGACGGCCCATGCGGGCCGCTGCCATAAATCCCTCAGGGGTAAGCTCGCGGGCGTGGTCGCCCCCGAATTGGCTATGGTCTTCAGCTTTTGCGTGGCGAACAATATATAAGGTACGTTGCATTGGAAGTTGTTTGTGGCTGCAACTTTACAACTTTTTTTCTCTTTCCAGTTTCATCCCGGTAATATTCCAGCAGGTCTGCGTATTTGTTCCCTTGCACTCAAACATGGCAAAATGCTCAACAGTGTCGGGGAGTCGTTCAAAATACAGCACAAAATCAATGCGTTCGTTACCCTTCACATCCAGCATATTTGGGGATGTCGGAATACCTGTTGCCTTCACCAGCTTGTACGTATCACGGCTGTCTTTGGGGATAAGTACGGCTTCGGGTTGAATTGAGATGGTGCTGGATGCGCTGCTATACGTGTAGTCGCGGCCACGCGGGTCGCCGAGCGAGAAGGTCATATACAGTACCGTATAACTGGGTGTTTGCCTGATGTCGTTCAGGCGAATGCTTGGGTCGTTGGTTTGGCCGAGACCGTTGATCGGGTCGGGCAGGAGCTTCCGGCTATGCACTACCTCAGCACCGGTTGGGCCGGGAGCGTAGTATTCCGCTTCGTCGACAGGTGGCGGTGGGCCAGTTAGGGGCCGGGTGCTCGAACAGGCTCCGGCCAGTAGGCCAAGGAAAAGATAAAGAAGCGTTTTCATGCGGGGGAAAGCGGCTGTTTATACCAACTAATTTACGGGAAATTAGTTGAAATGAATGCATGGCATCGAATCGGCGTACTGGTAATTAGCATCACTGCCCCCGTTGTTGTGTCCTCACAATGATAGGAGCAGTTTTTATTTGCCATTATTGAAGAGCCTCCTTTTTGATCTTCTGGCCTGATACCGATCAGTAAAGAAGCAAACGCTCATCATAACAAGGGCATTAGTAGTCAGGTATCTTTGTAATCGGACCGCAAAAACCAGGCAAAACTCACCCCTATGATTTACACCCTCACCCTCAACCCGGCCGTTGATGTCAGTATGACTGTTGATCGGCTGGATCCCGAACACAAACTGCACTGCTCGCAACCTCAATACCACGCGGGCGGGGGCGGTATCAATGTGTCGAAAGCAATTCACCGCTTAGGGCTGCCCCCCGGCTTATCCACCGATTTCTACGGGCAGATTGCCCGGTTTGCCAAAACCCGGCATATTCGCATGGTGTTCGACGCAGCCGGAGAATCCCTGCAAAAAGCACTGGACGAAGGCGTGTTTCTGATTAAACCGAACTTCGGCGAATTGGCTCGGCTGGTGGGTGTTGATCAGCTCGTAACGGAGCAGATTAACAAGGCAGCCCATGAGCTGATCGGAGCTGGTAAATGCGAAGTAGTGGTGGTGTCGCTGGGGCCCCGTGGCGCATTGCTGGTGACTGCCGATGGCCACGAGTTTATACAGGCTCCTCCAGTCAAAAAAATTAGCACGGTTGGGGCGGGCGACAGTGTGGTTGGTGGAATAGTTTACGCCCTCTCGCAGAGAAAATCCTACGCCGATATGGTTCGGCAAGGTGTGGCTTGTGGCACAGCCGCTACCATGAACCCCGGCACCGAACTCTTCCAGCGGGCTGACGCAGAACGCTTGCTAAACTGGATCTGCCAGCAACATCCTCAGCCGCCTACCAGTTGATAATTCCCTAAACAAACCGCTCCCAATGAAAAAGATTCTGTTTCCCACTGATTTCTCCAGCATCGCTGCCGAGTCTGTGCCAGTAGCTGCCCAACTAGCCCGACTGTTCAATACTGAGTTGCACCTTGTGCATGTGCTGTCTCCGGTGCTGCCCGGTTATACGCCCCGGCTCCATCGGGCCGAAGATCAATATGTCCAGGCATTGGGGCTCGTAGAGCAGGCTTTTGATGAGTTGCTCTTACTTCCCTGTCTGACTGGTATTCGGGTGCATACCCATGTGCTGACGGGCACTGATCCCGTCGATGTTTTGGACGACGACCGCTTTGCCAATGCCGATTTGTTGGTGATGTCATCCACAGGTGCCAGCGGCTTGAAAGAAATGTTTTTAGGTTCGAACGCCGAGCACCTGATTCGTGAGGCTAAAATGCCCGTGCTGGTACTGAAGAATCCGCCCCACTATCTGGATCTCAAAACGGTAGTGTTTGCTTCCGATTTTCAGGATCACTACTATGCGTCCATCAACTTGTTGAAAGACCTGATCGACGCGTTCGATTATCCTGCTGTTCACCTGTTGTTCGTGAATACGTTCAGCCACTTTGTGCCAACGCACGAGATTCGCCCCCGCATGGAGTCGTTTGTAAGCCAGTACGGACTAAGCGGTTGCACGATCAATCAACTAGACGAGTTCGATGTGGAAACGGGTATGCTGGCTTTTGCACATGAAAAGAAGGCCGATCTGATTGTGTTGGGTACGCACGGACGACATGGACTTCGCCACTTGTTGCAGGGAAGCGTTGCCGAAGCGGTTGTCAATCATGCCTCCATACCTGTATTGATACTTCCGTTGAAAACCAAAGAGCACGCCCCCATGGTGATTTTGGATGGCCTTGGTGCAGGCCTTATCTGAACTGCCAATACACATAACGCTATGGCAGCAACGGGTTTTCAAACGAACCCTAATCAGAGTTTATGACTGTTTCTGAAAAACAGAAGTGGCCACCCTTTTTCACCAATCGTTTCCCCAGAGATATTGGCAACTTACCAACCGCATCAAACACTACATCGAACCGGCTTTCTCACCGGGTCATGTCGAGTTGGGCGAAATCAAGTACCGCATCGGCCCCGATGGCCTTTACTAAGTTCAATTCATGAATGCCTTTTTTGTACTATCCCTTGCAAGCTACAAATGTTTCACGTATTTTTGCGGTCTCATTTTGGAAACAGGCTATCAAGCTATTGAATTTATACAGCAATGAAACGTACGTACCAACCCTCAAATCGTAAGCGCAAAAACAAACACGGTTTTCGCGAGCGGATGTCCACCCCCAATGGTCGGCAAGTAATAGCCCGTCGTCGGGCAAAAGGTCGCCATAAGCTGACCGTTTCCGACGAGAAAAAAGGAGATCGGTTTAAATTGTAGGTTGTAGAGACCGGTCCGCCGGTGCAGCATACTTGCGTCTCAGCCATGCCAAACAAAGACGTAAGTACGCACTCTCTACAAATTATGCGCCCCGCGTTCCCCAAATCAGAACGCCTGTCGGGCAAAAAAAAAATTGGAATTCTATTTCAAAAAGGTAGAGCTGACCTCCGGTCGTTCTACCTTTTTCCGTTTCGGGTGATCTATCACTATGCGGTGGATGAAGCAGGTGAACGGGACGGGGCCGAAATGGCATCGGTCCCGCTCCGGCGTACCAATCGCACGGCCGTGCTAATAAACGTCTCGAAACGGCAGTTCAAACGGGCAGTAGATCGTAATTTGTTGCGTCGGCGCATCCGCGAAGCGTACCGGCTGAATAAACAGTTGTTGGGCCGGGAAAACAGTTCGCCAACAGAAATTGCTTTTTTGTATATTGCAAAGACAAAAGCATCGTTTGAAGAGATAGAAAAAGGTATGAGACGCACCCTCAAAAAAGTGGATAGCGGACATACTGAACCTTCAGACAAGCGAAGCTAACTGGCCCCGTTTGGCCGCTAAAAACAGACTACTGATATGACTTTCCGCACAAAGCTCCTCACGGGAGCCTCGGCCCTGCTGATGGCGGGTGGCCTGACGGCCTTCAACCAGGACGATCGTTTATTTGAGATCGCCCGTAATCTCGACATCTATGCCACGATGTTCAAAGAACTGAACATGTATTACGTGGACGAGGTGAATCCTAACCGTATGGTCAAAACGAGCATTGACGCCATGCTTAAAAATCTTGACCCCTACACCAACTTCTACGCTGAAGACGAAATTGAAGATTACATGACCATGACCACAGGCCGCTACAACGGTATTGGGGCTTTGGTGGGTCAGCGGCAGGGCAAAAGCATTGTGCTGATGATTTATGAAGGAACACCGGCCGAAAAGGCGGGCCTTCGTATTGGCGACGAGATTGTGAAAGTGGACGGGGTCAATATAAAAGACCGCAAAGACGCCGACGCCGGTAAGCTGCTTCGTGGCCAAACCAACACGAACGTGAAACTGTTGGTGAATCGCTACGGACAGAAAGATCTGCTGGAGTTATCGGTAGCACGTGATGTTGTGAAAATGACCAACGTACCCTATTTCGGTATGATCTCTGACGAGGTGGGTTACGTTGACCTGAAAGACTTCACTGCCACGGCCTCCCGCGAAGTTCGTCAGGCCGTGGTTGAGTTGAAGGGTAAAGGCATGAAGAAGTTGATTCTGGATGTTCGCGAGAACCCCGGCGGATTGCTCAACATGGCAATCGACATTTCGAACCTGTTTGTTCCAAAAGACTCGGAAGTAGTCACCACGAAGGGAAAGGTGCAGGAGTGGAATAAAACCTACACGGCTCTGGCTCCCCCGCTCGACCTCGAAATTCCGATTATTGTGCTGGCTAATAGCCGAAGCGCGTCGGCAGCCGAGATTGTGGCCGGGGTGATTCAGGACTACGACCGGGGCGTATTAATTGGCCAACGTACCTATGGCAAGGGGCTGGTGCAAACCACCCGCGATTTATCATTCAATACCAAAATGAAAATCACTACGGCTAAATACTACATTCCAAGTGGCCGTTGTATTCAGGCGATCGACTACAGTCACCGCAATCCCGATGGGAGTGTGGGCAAGTTTCCTGATTCGCTCCGTACGGCATTTAAAACGAAGGCAGGTCGCGTGGTGTATGATGGGGGAGGAGTATTGCCCGACATACTGACCGAGGCCCCCAACCCAACTCCCGTAGCCATCAGCCTGACCAATAAGGGGTTAATTTTTGATTATGCTGTGAAATATCGGAACGATCATTCCACTATTAAATCAGCCCGCGAGTTTCGTCTGACCGATGCCGAGTACCAGGAATTTGCCAACTGGCTGAAAGACAAAGAATACGACTACACAACTCAGGTTGAAAAAGACCTTGGTACGCTAGAGGCTTCGGCCAAAAAAGAGAAGTATTTCGACCAGATACAGGATCAGTTGAAGGCGTTGAAAACCCGTGTAGGCCACAGCAAAGACTCCGATTTAGTTACCTTTAAAGATGAACTGAAAGGTATGCTCGAAAATGAAATTGCCGGACACTATTATTTGCAAAAAGGTATCAAAGAATCTTCATTCGGGAGCGACCCTGAAATGAAAGCAGCTCTCGACCTCTTCAAAGACATGAAGAAATACGAGGGAATTTTGAAGAAGTAAGCAGTAGCAGTTGGCAGAACTAATGCAAGGTGACTTTTGCGCTGACTCTGCCAACTGACTTTGCCAACTGCCACTGCTTACTGCCATCTATTTATGCTCCTTCTCTCGCTCGATACCTCCACTACTGTTTGCTCAGTTGCGCTGCATCAGGATGGCAACTTGCTGGGTTGTTACGAACTTTTTACGGAACGCACTTCGTCATCAATGCTCACTACGCTCATGGGTAATGTAGTGCAGCATGCGGGGTTCGCGCTCAATGACCTGGATGCGATAGCGGTAGCGAAAGGCCCCGGTTCATATACGGGGCTTCGGATTGGCGTTTCTACGGCAAAGGGCCTTTGTTTTGCTTTGGATAAACCACTTCTGTCAGTCAATACGCTTCAGGCAATGACTGAACAAGTCCGCCCCTTCTTCCCTTCGACTGCCTTCTCCGATTCCATGCTTTTTTGCCCCATGATCGACGCTCGTCGCATGGAAGTGTATTGCGCTTTGTACAACCAATCTGGCGAGGAAGCGAAACCAACAACGGCTGTAGTTATTGATGAGCGTTCATTTGATGAATGGCTGGTGGAACACAGGGTTTTGTTTTTTGGTGACGGAGCTGCTAAGTGCGGAGATGTACTGGGACAACACGCGAGCGCTTCATTCTTAGACGAATTGATTCGTCCGTCGGCTCGCACCGTTGGTGAGCTGGCGGCAAAGGCTTTCCAACGTGGTTATTTTGAGGATATTGCTACGTTCGAGCCCTTCTACCTCAAAGAGTTTATGACTACGAAGCCGAAGAAGGCTATCGTGTAGAAATCCTGATAGGCTGCTGACAGGTTTCGTACAGGCTTATTTCTTAACGGATTGCCAATAGCTCCCGCGCTTTCTGCTCATCATTTTTCAACTGTTCTACCAATGCGGGTAAGCCACTGAATTTCTGTTCGGGACGGAGAAACTCGCGAAAGCAAAGGGTAATGTGTTCCCCGTATATATCGAGGTCAAACCGAGCCGTCGAGCGGTCGAAAATATACGTTTCAATGGTCTGATTTTCGCCGGCAACGGTAGGTCGGAAACCGATGTTGGTCATACCGCCCAGCGTGGGAACACCCAACCGTTGTTCATTGTGCAAAACCTCAACGGCATAAACGCCATTGGCGGGAATCAGTTTAATAGGGTCGTCAACCTGCAAGTTGGCGGTTGGAAAACCAATGGTGCGACCCAACTGACGTCCTTTCACAACCGTTCCGGTCAGGTTGTAGGTGCGCCCCAGAAACAGATTGGCCGCTCGTACATTGCCTTCAGCTAAAGCAGTTCGAATCTTAGATGAACTGATACCAACTGCATCGATGTCCTGGCGGGGTATTTCTTCTACCTCAAATCCATAGTCGGCCTGATGAGCCTGGATATAATCGAAACCGCCCTCACGGTCGCGGCCAAAACGATGATCGTAGCCAATGACAAGTTTTTTAGTACCGATTTTTTCGATCAATACCATCTGGATAAACTCTTCTGAAGTTAGTTGCGAGAAGGAGCGCGTAAAGGGAATTACCACCATGTGATCGACACCAGCCTGATCCAGCAACTCAATTTTTTCCTCCAGTGTAGATAGCAATCGGAGGTTCTGACTGTCGTTGGAAACTACCGTGCGTGGGTGTGGCCAATAGGTTAGTACAACCGATTCGCCCCCGTTGGCGCGTGCTACTTCGGTCAGGCGGGTCAGAATTTTCTGGTGGCCCCGGTGAACTCCATCAAAAGTGCCACTCGTAACAACGGCGTGAGGTAAGGGAGTCAGAGAGTCGATGCCGTGATATACGTTCATGTAGGTTGGTTGAGTCCGTTTTCGATTCGGTAACGGCTGATAAATCCTTCGACCGTGTCTGCGTTTTCAATGCGGAATTCGCCAATGCGCGTCCGGCGAAGGCTGCTCATATACGCTCCATTTTGGAGTAGTAGCCCCAAATCGCGCACCAGGCTGCGAATATACGTGCCTTTTGAACATACGATACGGAAACTGATTTCGGGGAACGGTTCTACTCCAACTTGAGTAGAGTCTATCTCAAAGTTAGAAACGGTAACAACACGGCTCTTTATTTCGGCGGTTTCGCCCCGACGTGCTTTCTCGTACAGGCGCTCGCCGTTTACGCGCACAGCGGAATAGATAGGGGGAATCTGCTGAATCTCGCCCGTTAGTTGCTTCACGGCTACCTGTACCTGTTCGGAGGTGATACCCGCCGTATCGAACTCCGCATCGAACTCCGTTTCGAGGTCGACAGAAGGCGTTGTTCGTCCCAAAACAAGGGTGCCTGTATATTCTTTTTCCTGGGCTTGATACTGGTCAATTTCTTTAGTTTTCTTGCCAGAGCAAAGAATGAGCAGGCCGGTTGCCAGCGGGTCGAGGGTGCCGGCATGGCCCAGTTTTTTGATTCGGCAGCCCCGGCGTAGTTTGTTCACCACATCGAATGAAGTCCATTCGAGGGGTTTGTCAATCAGAATAACAAGCGCGGGGTCGGGGGGTGTTTCTTGTTTCATTATATAA
>Ga0105048_10002692_pt1 | contig 28925 bp, 24 predicted proteins | sample MAT05_FD_78382 | JGI IMG/M metagenome (GOLD analysis project Ga0105048, IMG submission 78382) | Freshwater microbial communities from Lake Fryxell liftoff mats and glacier meltwater in Antarctica - MAT-05 | ecosystem: Environmental > Aquatic > Freshwater > Ice > Liftoff microbial mat | place... | reverse complement strand
GATCGTCTCGCCAATCGGGAGCGAGTCGCTCGCCGAAATAGCAAATCGGCTCGTCGTATCAGCGGATGCGATGACCAACGCAACCAGTCCAAGGATCATGTGTCACTCCGGGTGTATTTGGCTTTCTTTGGCGAGCCAGGGTCCACCGAGAACCCTATTCGATGACGGCCCGACGTGCCATCGCATTCCCTCTTCCAGCGGCAGTACGGTTCAGATGCAGTACGGTCGAGTGTTTCATGCACTGTCACCGAATCACAGTACGGTCGAGTGTTTCATGCACTGTCACCGAATCAGCGTTGTGACCGGATCTATGCTGCACTGTCACCGGATCCGTCAGGCTTCGCGCACGACGAGCAGACGGATGATCTCGCCGATGATGCAGACGGCAATCGGGTACACGAGGCCCGCGAGCGGAATCGCGTCTGCTGCGACGATCGACCCCGGAAGAATCGCGGCGCCGGAATCGGCGTCAGTGTCACAAACACGTAAGAATCGTACCACTCGATCACGGTGCCGGCAGATGATGCCATGACCACCGGCCGGATCGTCCGGACATCCACCTCGCCTGATGCCACACCGTCACCGGCGTTCGGTCCTGAGGGCGACGGAGCGGTCACCAGCGGTGCACTCATTCAATTCTCCTGCGCGATGGATGTCCGTGCCCGCCCGACTCAGCGACGATCGATGCCGTCGCGTGGCTCCTCGTTTTCTTCTTCACCACCGAAGCCCTGCACGCCCATGAGCTTGGCGTCGCGCTCGATGCGAAGGATCTGCTTCGCCTTCACGTCACCGTAGGTCATGGTGACGAGGTACTCACCGGTCTTCACCAGTGGCGCCCCGCCGCCGCGACCACCGCGACCGCCGAGGGCAATGCCCTGAGGGCCGCGGAGCGCGCCGAAGATCGCCTGCATGCCACCCGCAGCCGGCGGTGCGCCCGCGGCACCCTCACCCACGGCGCCCTCCTGCTGCACGCCGGCCGCGCCAGCCCCCGCCCCACCGCGGCCACCGCGGGCGCCACCGGCGGCACCCTCACCGGGGCGATCGACGAACCGCGGGATGCCAGCCTGCGCTCCAGCACCGCCACCACCACCGCCGCCGAAGCCGCCGAACTGCTCGATCAGCTCCGCCGTGCGGCCCGAGAGGATGGCCCCGCGTGCCATGCGAACCATGTTGCTGTCCATGCCCGACGCCTGCAGCGAGTCGAAGACCTGCACGACGCGCAGCTGCGTGCGGACGCTGTCACGCGTCTCGGCCGGCGACAGCGGCTTCGCCGCCGGTGCCTTGCCACGCATGTTCCACATCACGCGATGCACGCCGACGGCACCGGGGCCGGTGAGCGTCGTCATCGTGTCACCAGCGGCGTCGGTGATCACGAGCGAGACGCGCTTGCCCGGCTGGGACTCCGCGATCCGGTACATGATCTCGGCCCCGTACGCCGGCGAGGTGGCCTGGAAACGCTTCTGGCCATTGCCGCCACCGGCGCTGCCGGCCGCGTCGGGTGCCTGGCCCATGGCGTACGTCGTACGCGGCGTGAAGAGGTGCACCTTCTTCGAGGCCACGACCGACGACATCTGCTGCAGCGGCGCAATGTCCACGATGTACACCGCACGACCGTGCGTGGCGGCGATCAGTTCGTGGTCACGCGGGTGGATCTGCAGGTCGTGCACCGGCACGGTCGGCAGGCCGATCATGAACTTCTGCCAGCTCTGGCCGCGGTTCATCGACATGTACGCGCCGACGTCGGTGCCGAGGAAGAGCAGGTTCGGGTTCTCGGGATCCTCGCGGATCACATGCACGAAATCCGGGCCGCCCGTGGGCAGGCCGCCGGCGATGCTGGTGAACGTCGCGCCGTAGTCCTTCGTCATGTACGCGTACGGCGTGAAGTCACCGCGACGGTGGTTGTCGAAGGTCACGTAGAACACGTTCGTGTCGGCGTGCGAGGCTTCCACGCGGCTCACGTACGTTTCGGCCGGCAGACCGGCGAACTTCGCTCCCGCGATCTTCTCCCAGGACGTGCCATCGTTGCGCGTCAGCCAGATGTTCCCGTCATCCGTGCCGGCGTACAACAGGCCGGGACGCACCGACGATTCCGTCAGCGCGGTGACCGTGCCGAACGTCTCGGCGCCCGTCGCATCGGTCGTGATACCGCCCGTCGTCTTCGTGCTGACACGGATCTTCATCGTGTCGCGCAGCGAGAGGTCGGGAGAAATGACCATCAGGTTCTCGCCACGCGCCGTGGACTTCACCACGCGGTTCCCGGCGGCGTAGAACACGGCCGGATTGTGCGGTGACAGGAAGAACGGCGTGCTCCAGTTCCAGCGCATGTCGAACGCCGTCGAGTCGGCGAGCTGCTGCTGACGCAGTGCGGCGAGCCGACGCGACTGCGTCGGCGTCGGAGGCGTGGTGGTGTCGCCGCGCTCGAGGATGATCGAGTCCTCGAACTGCATGTACCTCGGGCGCCACTGTGGCTTGCCGAGGCTCGTCCGCTCACCGGTCGCCATGTTGAGGCGGCCCATCGCGCCACCCTGGCTCTCGGAGTAGACGATGTTCGGATCGGTCGGGTCCTGCGCGGTGAAGAAGCCGTCGCCACCGCTGATGTAGACCCAGTCCTCGTTCTGGATGGCGCCGCGGATCTTGCGGCTCGGCCCGCACCACGAGCCGTTGTCCTGAAGGCCACCACACACATGATACGGCACCTGCATGTCGAAGCTCACGGCATAGAACTGGGCCAGGTTCAGCGTGTTCAGCACGTCGTAGTTGCCGCCCTTGTCCCAGGTCACGGCCACGCCACCGTCGTTGCCGACGATGATGTGCTCGGGATCGTTCGGGTCGATCCACATCGCGTGGTGGTCGACGTGAATGCCCTGCGTCGCGTCGCGCGCGGTCTTGCCGCCGTCATCCGACACCTTGACGGGCGTGGATGACCAGTAGACGCGGTTCGGGTTGCGGGGATCGACACGCACCTGCGAATAGTAGAACGGGCGGACGTTTTCGTTGTTCGTGCGCGCCCACGTCACGCCGCCATCCGCGCTGCGATAGAGGCCGCTTGGCGACTTCTGCGCCGGCTTCTTCGGATCCCTGACGGCGTTCGGCAGCGTGTCCGCCTCGACCATCGTGTACATGATCTTCGTGTCCGACGGCGCGATCACGACCGAGATCCGGCCGAGCGTCGACGTCGGGAAGCCGCCACCGCTCACCTTCGTCCAGGTCACGCCGGCATCGGTGGACTTCCACAGCGCCGACCCGGGGCCGCCGCTCTGCAGGAAGTAGGGGCCGCGCATGCGCTCATAGCTGCTGGCCCAGATGATGTCCGGGTTGGTCGGATCGAGCTGCACGTCCACGAAGCCGGCGCGGTCGCTGATGAACTTCGCAACCGTCCAGGTCTTGCCGCCGTCGGTGGACTTGTACAGGCCACGCGCCCGGCTGGCTTTCCAGGCGGAGCCGAGGACGGCCATGTAGACGATGTCCGGATTCCGGGGATGCACCTGGATCCGGCCGATGTGTTCCGTCTCGGCGAGACCGAGGAAGTTCCAGGTCCGCCCGCCGTCGGTGCTCTTGAAGACACCGCAACCCGGCGAGATCGAGTTGCGGGAATTCGGTTCACCCGTGCCGACGTACACCACGTTCGTGTCCGATGGCGCGATCGCGATGTCGCCCATCGACATGCAGCGCTGGTTCTCGAAGATCGGGCGGAACGTCGTGCCGTTGTTGGTGGTCTTGAAGATGCCGCCGCCCGCCGCCGCGACGTAGAACGTCTTCGACGGCGAGGGGATGCCTTCGACGTCGGCGATGCGGCCGCCCGGATTGGCCGGGCCGACGGCGCGCCAGCGCATGGCGGAGAGGGTCACTGAATCGAGCGCCCCTGACGCCACGACGGGCGTCTGAGCGCCTAGTGCCGATCCAACGGCACCGAGGAGCAGGGACAGACGGAGGACAGGTCGCATGCACGGATCCCGAGGGAGTTGAAAGCCGGCGGCTCCCCGAGCAGACGAGGGCCGCATCACAAGAGTACGCCTGTGACGGCGGCAGGGTTGGTGGCGGCGGATTCAGTCAGCGTCGCGCGGGTCGCGGCCCGCACGCGGGGACGGGGGCGCGCAGGTCGAGGGTGCCCGCGACCGCTGCCGCACCGGCGACGAGCACCACGGCGGTCCCCTGCGTCAGACGTGCGTCGGGGGGGAGGCGAACGGTCCCCCGGGCGCCACGTCGCGTGACCGGGAGCGCCGCATCTCCCACCGCTGCGGCATCGGCAATGAGGTCGAGCGTCGTGCCGGCCGGCAGCGCGGCCGGGACTCGCAGGCAGAGTGTCCCCGCCGTCACACGCACCGCGATCGGGCCACCGTCGACGATCAGCCGCGCGCGCAACGCCGCACCGACAGCGGCGGACGGATCGTCGCGACCCGGCAGCACGCCCTGCACCGCCTGCTGCTCGGGAATGCAGACGTCGCGGCAGACGCCATACCGCAGCGTGACGCCGATCAGCCGGTCGGCCGAGCCGGTGCCGTCGGTGCTGAACTCGATGAGCCAGGGCACCTCGCCCTCCAGCGTGTGCTGCGCGCCGACCGGCGTGCGCGACACCACCGGCACGGGCCAGACCTCACGCATGAGCCGCACACCCGCCGGCAGGCTCCATGCCAATCGCGTCGGCAGCCCCGTCTCGCCCGGGCGGCGCCACGAGATGTGCCACCCGGGATCGACGGCGACGGTGAGCAGCATGGTCGCACGCGAGCCCACGAGCGACACGGGCGTGAGCGTTGCATGCGCATGGAGTGGCGCCGCGGATGCGCGCAGTTGTGCCGTCGCCGCCTGCGCATCGGCAAGCAGCGCGCAGGCCACCGTCACCAGCCACCGTCTCACCGAAGCGCCTCTTCCAGCAGCGCCGCGAATTCCGGCGATTCGAGCTTCGGCGCCAGCGCACGGATCCGCCCGTCGCGACCGACGAGGATCGTCGTCGGCAACCACTGCACCTCGAACCCGGCCAAGGGGCCCTCGGGGTCATTTCCGGCCCACGCATGCCGCCACGGCATCGGTTCGCGTGCGCGACGGAAGCGCTCGGCCGTCGCCTGCTCTTCGTCCACCGAGACCGACAGAATCGTCAGCCCGCGCGACCCGAACCGCCGTTGCAGGGCCCGCATCGCCGGGAACTCGACGATGCAGTCGGGGCACCAGGTGGCCCACACGTCCAGCAGGTAGACGCGCCCGCGCAACGACGCATCGGTGACCTCGGCGCCGGCACTGTCCATCGACGCGACACGGAACGGCGGCACCTGCCGGTCCGGTTGCAGCACCCGGTTGTAGCCGGTGAGCCGCAGCAGCGGCGTGACCCGTGCGTCGTCGTACGACTCCGCCACGAGCCGGCCGGTGTACGACTGTGCCGTGACGGTGTCGGCGGGCATGAACGTCGCCGCCGCAGTGGCGTACAGATCGAAGCGCAGCGCCGTGTCGGCCGCCGCCGCGATGGCAGCGTCGAAACGAGCGCGGACCGCCTCGGTGGCAGCGGGGGTGCTGAAGCGCGCCTCGCCGGCCGCGTGCCGCGCCGCCAGCAGAATCACCCGCCGCTGCATCACGTCGTCCAGCGCCCAGAGCGGCCCGCCGGGCGTGAACTGCGCCAGCACCGTCGTGCCGAGTGCGGGATGCACCTGGCAGCGCACGTCGGCCCGCAGCAGACGCCGCACGAGCTGCAGGCGTGACGACAGCGAGGTATCCGCCAGCACTGCGTCAGCCGGATCGATTGGTGGCGCCTGCGCCGCGACGAGGCAGCGGCGTGCCGGTGCAATGCTCACCATCGAATCGAGCTGTGCGATGGTGGCGGCCAGCGGATGCGCGCCGCGCACCCGAAGTGACGATGCACCACCACCCTTCGCGACCAGCGCGGAATCGTACACGAGGCGGACCTCGCCGCCCTTCGCACCAAACAGCAGCCCTTCGTATTCCCCGTCTGACGCCCAACGGTACGCCATCGCCCCAGCGGGTGCGAGGTAGGTTCGCGCGGTCATGTCGATGACGCGATACGCCACCGTATCGCGTCGTGCACGCAGCACACCGCTGCGCCGCCCATCCGTGCCCGGCGTGAGCAGTACTGCCGGCGGCATGTCGGGGCGCACCTTCTCCGCATCGGCCTCACTGGTCACACCGACCAGCGGGCCCCGCGCGAGACCGTCGGGGAAGCCGGCGAGCGTGATCGCGAGATCGATGCTGGTGTAGGCGCTGGTGGGCAGTGCGCGTTCCGTCCCGATGAAGCCAAGACCGGCGGCGCGCAGACGATACGGGCCCGGCGCGCGGATCACCACGCGGAACCGCCCCTCGCGGTCGGCGACGACACGCACCCGCTGCTCCGCATCGCGCACCGGCAACAATTCCACGTCAGCGCGCACGGGCACTCGTCCGTTCACGCCACTGATCGAGCCCGTGACGACGGTGGAGTCGAGTGGCGCCTGCGCGTGCGCGGTGATCCGAGGGGTGGCGATGCCGACCGAGAGCGCCAGTGCGGCTACCCGGGGTATCGCGGTCCTGACGGGATTCGTGATCATGACCGGAAATCTACGCTGACGGAACGCGGACGGGCCGTCGGCAGTGATGCCGGCGGCCCGTCCGGGCACGACACTCACCTTCGTGACGCGTGGTCAGCGATCGACGAGTGGGATGAAGCGCAGCGGCGCGCCGCCTGTGCTGTTGTCGGCGGCGATGATCGTCCGCGCGCCGTTCGCTGGGAGTGCCACCGACGCCAGGTTGATGGTGACGTTCGCGGCGCGCGCGGACGGCGCCGTGCCGGCGGGCACCGCGCGCACCTGGTACGTCGCGGCGGGCACCGACAGGTACCGGGTGCCACCCAACGCGACGCCGGCGAGCGTCGGCGTGGCGGTCGCGAGATCGGCCCCGACGGCTGTCACGAACAGGTCCACGGCGCCCGCCGTCGGCGCGAGGTGCACGACCCGCACGCGCACCTGACCGGCGGCGGGCGTCGAGTTCGTATCGGTGGTGATCACCGGCACGATCGGCGAGGCCCCGACGCCGCCGGTGGCGTAGACGGTATAGTCCACGCTGACCGCGATGCTGAGCGGAATCGTCGCCACCACCGCGGCGGTGTCGGCGGTGCGCCTGAGCACGAGCGTCCGACTGCCAGTCAGAATCGGCCGGTAGATCGCATTGGCCGGCGCAGGCAGCGACGACGGTGTGGTGCCGGCGTAGTTCAGGTTGACTCCGAACGGCATCCTTTCGAGCGTCGCGTTGACGGGATTCCGCGCGGCGTCGGTGATGAGGTTGACGAAGCGCACACGCCCGGCAGGTCCGGGCAGCAGCGGATCAGGAGCATCGGTGGTGCCGCAACCGGCCAGCAGCGCAGCAGCGGCAACGACGACGAACGTGGAACGATGCGCCACGTGACGGACTCCGGCAGGAAGGATGGTCATCTCGTTGGTTCTCACGTCTGGCACGACACGCCAGTGGCCGACGGCGCCGGCTCGACGGGATCGGCCGGCACGTTGCCGGCGTTCGCATTGCGGTCGCCGATGGCGTACGGAAGCCAGCAGCGCTGCCCGCCGTTCGGCACCTGCGGCGCGGCCGCCGGACCACGAATGCCATTGGAACGACGCGTGTCCTCCCAACGGAGCCCCGTCCCGAACAGCTCGAAGCGGCGCTGGGTGATCACCTCGATTGCAATCGACGACTGCGACTGTGACCCGGTGATCGCCGGGAGGCAGGCCTTGGGGTCATCCACCGCACGCGCCGTGCAATCGGTGCGCACCGAGTCCAGCGCCGCGACCGCACCCGGCACGTCATTGGCAACGGCGAGTGCCTCCGCCTTGATCAGGAGCGCCTCGTCGGGAAAATACACCGGCTGCGTCGCACTCGCGATCGCAAACCGAATGCTGAATGGATCGAGCAGCGCGCCGATTCGGCCAGAGAGCGTGGTGCTCGGGATCACGAAGTACCCGAAGCGCTGGTCGGCGGCCGCCATCGATGTGCGAAACTGCCGGCGGGGTGCGATGCCGTTGGTGCCACCGGTGACGTTCGAGTACGGATTCACGCCCGGCGCGGGATACGTCAGCACCGACAGTGCGCCGGGCCCAGCGCGCGGCACGAGGTTCGCCGCCGCCAGTGCGGCCGGGAAGTCGTTCGCCATGCGCGCATACCGCGCACGGAACATGTTGATCATGTTCGGCAGGTTCACGCCGGGCGTGAGGATCTGCGTGATGAAGAACGTGCTCGGAGCGGTGCCCGCCAGCTGCGCGGCCGCCGAATCGAGCAACGCGCGCACATACGGCAGCGCCTCGCTCCGCGCGACGTACACCGGCGTCGTGACGTTGAAGGTGTTGATCGGGATCCGCTGGTACGACTGCAGCGCCTCGCCGAGCGCCTCGGCCTTCAACGTGTAGGCGAGCGCCTTGAGGCCACTGCGCGTGCCGGCGTCGAACGAGCCGGCCAGCCGATCTGCACCGGCGAGCAGCTCATCGGCCGTGCGCACGGTCCGATAGATGGAGTTGAAGACATTTTCGGCGACGCCGGTGCCGGGCGCGACGCTGCCCTGCTCCGCCTCGCTGATCGAGATCAGCGCGGCACTGGTTGCGGCGAACTCGTCGGTGACGAGTCCCGCCATGTAGGCGAAGTTGAAGGCGGAGGCGGCAAAGCGCCCCTGAAGCCCGGTCGCGAGGGCAATCACACCCTCGGGCGACGACGTGACCTGGACTTCCGTCGGGTTGTTCGGGCTCTGCAGGTCGAGGCTGCAGCCGCCCAGTGTGGCAGTGGCGGCGAGAGCCACCACGCATCGCGTCATCATGCGCATGGGTGAGCGTCTCCGCGTATCAGTAGGTGAACCGGGCACTGAGCGACCACACCCGCGGAATCGGGTAGGCGCCGAAGTCGATACCGCGGTCCGCGGCCGTGGTCTGCCCGGAGCCGAGACCGCCGGCGTTCGTGCCAAACGCGCTCACTTCGGGGTCGTAGCCGCTGTACTTCGTCCAGACCCAGAGGTTGCGCCCGGAGAGCGTGACGTCGAAGCCGTCGCGGAACACCTTCTTCACAGGCGCCCAGTCGACGGTGAGACTGGCGGAGAGTTCGCGCAGCTTGACGAAGCTGCCGTCCTCGATCCAGTACTCGAAGATGCCCTGCGTGCGGGCGTTGAAGCTGGGGGGCAGCATGCGTGGGTCGCCATACGGCAGCAGTTCGCGCTCGTACTCCTTGGAGTTGCTGGCGATGCCGGCGTTCTGCGCACGGGTCGACAGGTTCAGGATGTCGTTGCCGAAGCTGCCGTCGAACAGGGCGCTCAGGCGCAGGCGCTTGCCGATGGTGAATTCGTTCAGGATCGAGCCAAGCCAGGCTGGATTCGGATCGCCGATGACCTTGTTGAGCGAGTCGTTGCAGGTGCCGCCGCCGATGGCGCGGCGCGCCTCGAGAGTGACACCCATGTCCGCAATCTGGTTGCTGCGCCGGAACCGACCGAGCGAGTCGACGAGCAAGGCGCCGGTGGCGCAGTTGCGCGCCGCGTACGAGCCGTAGAACACACCCACCGGCTCACCCTGCCGGATGCGGTTCGGGTAGCCACCGGCCGACTGGAAATCCTGCACCGTGAGTGTGTCGACGAGGTTCCGGTTCCGCGTGTACGTCACCGTCGATTCCCATCGGAGATTCTTGCGGTCCACGTTCACTGTCCGCACCAGCAGCTCGATGCCCTTGTTGCTCATCCGGCCGATCGGCGCGAACTGACGCGAGAACCCGGTGCTGGTCGGCAAGGGGCGGAAGAACAGGAGGTCGGAGACGACACGATCGTAGTATGTCGCGTCGAACGACATCCGGCCGCCGAGGAGCCCGAGCTCAGTCCCGAACTCGACCTCGCGGGCGCGCTCGTTGCGGAGCGCTTCGTTGCCGAACGTGACGTCGTTGACGAAGCCGGGACGGCCGCCGAACGCCGAGTTCGCGAACACGACGTACTGCGAGTACGCGTTGAGCGCACCGGGCTGGCTTCCCGCCCAGCCGAGCGCACTGCGCAGGCGCACGCTGTTGACGAGTCCGGGCTGGTTCTCGCGCACCACATACGACGCGGAGAGCTTCGGGAAGACCTGCCAGCGCTCGGCGGGGGCAAAGGTGGACGAGGCGTCGAAGCGGACTGCGGCGGTGAGGAACAACTTGTCCCACGCCGCCAGCTCCTGCTGGCCGAAGAAGCCGAGCGTGCGAAGCTCCGTGCGGCGCTGCGTGCCGAAGAGGACCGAGCCGGCATTCACCAGTTGACCAACCGGGGCGAGCCCATTGGCCCCCGACTGCGTGACGTTGATCGACTGCTGCGTGTAGTTCATGCCCGCCGTCGTCTTCGTCTCGAAACGACTGCCGGGGTTCCACGCGTAGGTGGAGACGAGGTCCTGGTTCAGGACGCGCGTGTTCTGGAACACCGACTGCGACTGACCCGTGCTCAGCGGTCCGGTGCCGAGCACCGCACCGCGCGGCACGAACTGACCCTGCTCGAACGACGCGTTATCGAGGCCGGCCGTGTAATCCACGAGCAGCTTCGGCACCGGCGTCCACGTGAGCTTGGCCGAGCCGATGAAGCGATTGATCGTCTGCGGATTGCGGATGCGCGCGATCGCCAGCAGCGGGTTGGTCCCGAGGGCCGGCGGGAGCGGGAAGATGCCGTTGGTCGGGCGGAAGTCCGTCTGGGTGGGCGCGAAGAACAGCGAACCCATGATGCCGTAGTCGTTCTGCTCGCCGAACGCCTGGAACTGGTTGCGCGTGTTCACGAAGTTCGTGCTCACGTTGGCGATCAGCGTGGACGAGAGCTGCTGCTGCAGGTTGAGGCGTGCGCCCTGCCGACGTGACTCGGTGGAGCGGATGATGCCCTGGTCCTGCAGGTTGTTGAAGCTCATGAAGTACCGCGTGGCGTCATTGCCCCCTTCGACCGTGAGGTTTTGCTCGTAGGTCGCCGCGCGTCGGAAGATGTCGTCCTGCAGGTTGTAGCGCGCGATCGGATTGCCGTTCACGTCGAACGGATAGAAGTTGAAGGGCTGCTGCTCACGCAGCTCGTTGGAGCCGAAGCGCGTCGACAGCGTCGCCCGCGGCTTCCCGATCAGGCCGCGCTTGGTGAAGATCTGCACGACACCGTTGTTGGCGCGCGATCCGTAGAGCGCCGCAGCGGCCGCACCACGGATGATCTCGATGTGCTCGATGTCGGCCGGATTGATGTCGGCGAGACGGTTCTGCGGGTTGGAACGGCCGCCCAGATCGGCGAGCTGTCCTGATCCGTTGTCGACGATCACGCCGTCGATGATGTACAGCGGATCGGAGCCGGCGATGAAGCTGTTGGTCCCGCGAAGGCGCACCGAGATGCCGCCGCCGCCGGGACCACCGGAGTTCTGCGTGATCTGCGCGCCGGCGATCTTGCCCTGCAGCGCCTGGTCCACCGTCACGGACTGCGCTCGCGAGATGGTCGTCGAATCCACCGTGGCGATGCTGGTGCCGACCCGGCGGCGCTCGGTGGGCGAGGCGGTGCCGGTGACGACGACCTCGCTCAGGTCGATCGCGCTCACCGACAACGCGACGTCGAGCGTCTGGCTGCCGCCGGGGAGCACCTGCACGGTGCGATTGACGGGCTGGAAGCCAATCCGGCGGATCTGGATCACCCGTGCGCCGGCAGGGACGGCGTTGAGCACATAGTCACCGGATGCCTGGCTGAGGCTGCCGAGGCGTGACCCAACCACCTGAATCTGGGCGTCCGCGAGCGCGCGACCGGACGCGGCGTCAGAAACCTTTCCCCGGATGGTCCCGGTGGCGCCTTGCGCCCCGAGCAACAGCGGGGCTGCGACCAGCAGTGCCACGGCACCGCTGACGCGTCGAACGAGGGGAGCAATCATGCATGTCCTCCGACGGACTGGAGACACGCCCGAACCGCACCGTGCGCGAATCGACGGTGCGAGGGGGAGCCGGGCGCGACAACATTAACGTGATACGAAACGGTTACGCCAACGCCAGCCGGGACTGGCACGCCGCCGATACAACCCGAGCGCATTCGTCCGGTGACCGTCGAGCGCAAGCGCTAGTATGCAAGTCGAGATTTCCTGCAGGCTGCCTCTGCCCCCGCCGCTCCGGCATGTCACTTTCCCGTCTCTTTACCGCCCAGTCTGCCAGCGCCGCCCCGGCGCTCGCGGCGGACGTGCTCGCCCTCCGGGCGCGAGACGGCGACGCCGGTGCGTTCAACGCGCTGGTTGCCCTGCTGCAGCCCCGGGCGCTGCGGTTCGCGGCGCAAATGAGTGGCGCGTCGCTCGACGACGTCGAGGACATCGTGCAGGACGCCTGGATCCGGACCCACCGCGCCCTGCCCCGGTACGACGAATCACGAGCGTTCGAGAGCTGGTTCTTCACGATCCTCGCGAATTGCTGCCGGACGCTTCGGGTGCAGCTTCGCCGCTGGCAGCTGCGGTCCCAACCGCTTGACGATCAACTGCGCGACGAGTCCATCGATCCGCTGCTCGGCACCGGCACCCGCAGCGACGTCGCCCGCGTGCACCGCGCCCTCGCCACACTGCCGCAGGCGCAACGTGAAACGTTTCTGCTGCACTACGTGGAAGGCTTCGGCTACGACGAAATCGCCGAGATCACTGGAGTGGGTGTGTCGGCGTGCAAGATGCGCGCGAAACGGGCCATGGATGCCGTCCGCGAACGACTCCGGGAAGAGGACCCTGATGCCTGACGAACTGCACGATCTCGATGCTCGCCTCGACGCCGCGCTGCAGGCGATGCAGGCGCCAGCCACCGTATCACACACGAGCGCCGAGCGGATGGCCGCGCGGGCCATTCTCGCCAGCGGACCGCGCGCCCGGCGGTCGTCGTGGATGCGGCAGGCTGCCGCGGCCTGCGCGGTGATGGCGCTCGGTGCGACGGCGTGGACGGTCGCGGGGCGTCGCGATGCGCCATCGGCCGAGCTGGCGGTGGCGGTGGCGGTCCGCACGCCGGACGTGCTGGTTCCCGCGAGCCTCTCGATCACGCCGATCGCGTCGGCGCCGGTGCGGCCGATCGTGTTCGAATTCGAGGCCCCGGACGCGCGCTCGGTGCAGGTCCTCGGGGACTTCAACGAATGGTCTCGCGACGCCATCGCACTGCAGCGCGGCAGCGACGGCCGCTGGCGCATCACGACGCTCCTGCCGCCGGGACGGTACGTGTACACCTACCTGGTCGACGGGTCGCGCTTTGCTCGCGATCCGCAGCGTGACGCGGTCGAGGATCGGGACTTCGGCGTGCCCGGCTCGGAGCTCGTGGTGGGCGAGGCTCCGTGAGCGCGCGGCGCGCGGCATTCGCCCTGCTCACGCTCATCGCCGGCCCTGCGCTCGGTGCCCAGGGACTGGGGCCGGAAGGCGATCGCGCAGCTCAACAGCGGATCGACGCCATCGTGCGCGACTTCGACCGGCGCGGCCTGCCCTCGGAGTTGTTGCGCGCAAAAATTGCCGAAGGGACGGCGAAGGGCGCGTCGCAACCGCGGATCGCCGATGCGGTCGCCGTGCTGGCGGTGCGGGTGGACTCGGTGGCCCGACTGCTGGCGCCCTCGGTCACGGTGCCGGAGCTGCACGCCGGCGCCGAGGCGCTTGCCATTGGCGTGAGCGCGCCCTCGCTGCGCACGATTCGGCGCGCGGCTGGCCGCCACTCGGCGGAGCCGGGAATCCTGCTGGTGATCCGCCTCGTGCGTCGCGGCGTGACGCAGGACCAGGCCGTCCGCGCCGCGCGTGCGCTCCTCGACCGGCAGGTCGCGCCAGGTGCGCTGCTCGCCCTCGGCGACGACTTCGCGCGCGACGTATCGGCCGGCATCGCGCCCGCGGAGGCGCTGAACGACCGGCTCACGCGTCTGGTCGGCGGTGGCGCCTCGGCGGGTGCGGCAGCCAACGGAGCCGATGGCGGCCCGGGTGTCACCGGCGCGACCGGCGCCCGCGCCAGGCCCTGACATGCGGCACGCGCAACGCGCGCTGCTCGTCGTGACGGCCGGCCTGCTGGGCAGCGGCGTCACGAGCGCCCAGCGGGCCGTGCGGGTGACGGGCAGCGTCGAGACTGGTGCGGCAGCGATCGAACAGCCGCTGGTGCGCAGCGGAGCGGCCTTCTACATCGCGCCAGCCGCGCAGCTCTCCGCGCGCGGCATGACCATCGGGGGTGACGCGGTCTTCGCCCGAGGCACGCCGCTCTGGCAGTCGTTTCTCGCCAATGGCTTTTTCCGCTCGCCGGCCATCGCGAATGTGCGAGTCGTGGGCACCGGTCAGGCGCTCAAGACCAGCGGTATCCCGCGCACGATCCACGCGGACGTTGGTGCGGAGTGGCGTGGGTCACTGCGCGCCGTCACCGGCGTCGCGCGGGCACGGGTCGGCCGCATGGAGTTCGCCGGCTCCCTCTGGCCCGATGCCGAGGTGGCGGGTGGAATCCAGCGTGAACACGGGGCGATGGTGTTCGCGCTCGACGCGAGCCACGCGACCGCCACGCGACCGACCGCGCTGCTCGCGCAGCTCGGCGTGAGTGAGCTCGCCGGCGCGGCGTTCGCAGCGCGCACGCTCGACTTCACGCCGCGCATGATCTGGGAGCGCGGCCGGCTTCGCGCCGATGCCTCCGTCGCGCTGCGGGCGGTGCAGCTGGGTGCGCGCGGCACGACCATCGGTCCACAGCTCGCGTTCACGTTGCAGTCGGCGCGGGGAATCTCGATCTTCGCCGGTGGCGTACAGCGCCTGCCCGACATCCGCTCCGGCGTGCCGGCGGGCCGCACCGCGCTGTTCGGCGTTCGCGTGGAGGGCCGGCGGCTGCTCAGCGCCGCGTCGCCGCGCACCTTCGCGGCGCCCACGCTGCACATCGTGGCCGGCACGCTGCGGCTCGACACCGGACCAGCCGTCGCGGAACGGGCCACGCTCCGTGGAGACTTCACCGAATGGCAGCCGCGTAGCTGCATACGCCGCGCTGCACACAGCTTCGATTGCGGTGCGGCACCGCCGGCGGGCACCTGGCGCGTCTCGATGCGGCTCGACGATGGGCGCTGGCAACAGCCCGCCAATCTCGCCGCCGCGGTTGACGACTTCGGCTCGGTCGACGGTGTGCTGATGACCGGCGGGAAGCCGTAGCACTGCCGCGCACGGCTGCAGGTCAGCCCGCGGGCCATAGCACAGTCAGCCGGCGCCGCGCCCTGCGCTGCGCACGGCCCGTCCCGCATGCACGGCGCTCCGCGTGCCATTGCGTAATGCGACGCTGCCGTTGACGATCACCAGCGGTATGCCGACCGGATACTGGAACGGCCGCTCGAACGTCGCCGTATCAGCCACCGTCACCGGATCGAACGCCACGACGTCGGCGAACATCCCCACCGCGAGTCGCCCACGCTGCGCCAGGCGCAGCCGGTCGGCCGGCATCGACGTCATCTTGCGGATCGCGTCAGGCAGGGTGAGCACTCGCCGCTCTCGCACGTAGCGGCCGAGGATGCGCGCGAAGGTGCCGGCGCCACGAGGATGCGGGCTGCCGCGTCGCGTCGGCCCGTCGATCGCGAAGGCACCGCCATCGCTGCAGACCATCCCCAGCGGATGCGCGAGGATGCGCTCGAGGTTCTCCTCGCTCATCGCGAAGCCTGCCATGTCGACACTCCCGCCGTTGCGCCGCAGCAGGCCGAGCAGCGCGTCGTACGGCGCCGTCGCGGTCGCCTGCGCCCACGCGCCGAGGCGCTTGCCCTCGGCATCGCGGTCCGCGGGGTTGCGGACGCCGGTGATCTGCACGTTGTCCCAGCCGCCGATCAGGTCGACCTTGGCACGCGTCTCCGTCTCGATGCGCTTCGCCGTCGCCGGATTGCCGAGACGCGCAAGGAACGCCGCGGTGCCACCGTCGCGACTCCACACCGGAAAGAGGTTCATGAGACCGGTCGCGTAGGCGAGGTAGGGATACCGATCGAAGGCGACGTCGATGCCTTCGCCACGGGCTGCCGCGATCAGGTCGAATGCCGACTGCAGCCGCGACCAGTTGCGCGGCCCCTGCGTCTTGAGGTGCGACACCTGCAGCCCGCACCGCGCACCACGGGCCACGGCAATCGATTCGGCGATGGCCTCGAGCAGACGGTCATCCTCGTTACGCATGTGCGTGGCGTAGATCAAACCACGCGAAGCGAGCGGGCGGCAGAGCGCGATCAATTCTTCCGGCGGGGCAAAGGCGCCCGGCGTGTACTCCAGGCCCGAACTGGCACCACAGGCGCCATCGGCAACGGCCCGTTCCACCATCGCCGTCATCTGCCGGAGTTCAGCGGCAGTGGCCGGACGATCACCGTTGCCCACGACCGCGCCGCGCACCGTGCCGAGCCCGATCATCGAGGCGACGTTCGTCGCCGGCTCGAGGCGGGAGAGCCGAGCGAACAGCGCCGCGAAGCTGGACGACGTGGCACCGCTGGCGCGCGAACTGCCGTCGGCGCCGACGACCATCGTCGTCACACCCTGCCGGATCACCGACTCGGCGCGTGGATCGGCGGCGAGGTTCGAGTCGCCATGCGAGTGGATGTCGATGAATCCCGGCGCGACGGCGAGGCCGCGCACGTCGATCTCGGTTCGCCCGCGCAGCGCCAGCGCCGGCCCGACCTCGACAATGCGATCGCCACGGATCGCGACATCGGCCACGCGTGCCTCGGCCCCGGTGCCATCGTGCACCGTCCCGCCTCGCAGGACGAGGTCGTGCACGTCCTGGCGGTGCTCCGCGGGCAGCGCACCGCCGGCGCGCGGCAACAGCGCTCCCAGCGCAAGCGCGCCGCCGCCAGCGACGAAGCCCCGCCGCGACGTCGTCACCGGGGCGTGCCGGCCTGCTGCGCCGCGAGTCGCGCCCGGTTGCGCTTCACGGAAAACGGCAGCCAGAACATCCACAGCCCCGTCAGCCACATCACGCAGAGCGCCACACCTGTCGGGAGGAAGAGGCCCAGCTTCGTCAGGTCGCCGAGAAAGAACGAACCGTCGTGGAGCGACTCGATCAGGTCGGAGCGCCGCACGGTGCTCTGCAGCACGCGTCCCGTGCCGAGATCCACCTGCACCTCGATGTCGCCGGCAACCGTCACCTTGGCCAGGCCGCGGTCCGCGCGGATGTCCATGCGCTTGATGTCGTCCCAGCCCGCCGCCGACACCCCAGGTGCCGTACGCACCGCCGCAACGATGCCCTCGAGATCGATCGTCGGCACCGTGCCCGTGCCGCGAATCTCCGTGGGTTGCACCCAGGTCCACTGCTTTTTCACCTGCAGCAGGACACCCGTGCCGATGATCACGGCAACCGGGAGCGCGATACCCAGCGTGACCCAGTAGTGGATGCGTCGCGTGAGAACGTTCAGGCGCACGAGGCGGGCTCCGTGGTGGCGGGTCGACGGCGGCGTGGTGCCGAAGTATGCAATCTACCCACCGTTGGCCGGCGCGACCGTCCGCGCGACGGCGCTCAGTCGCTGACGTGCCGGCCGTTCCGGTAGGCGCGCACCCCATGCTCGGTGTCGTGCAGGAGCAGGAGCGCATCGCGCCGCCCATAGCATCGCATCAGGTCGAGCATCATCGGCGCTTCGCCACCCCACGGATAGCCGAACACGACATCGAAGTCGTCGAGGCCTGCGCCCAGCTGCAGGTATCCGGACGGCCCCTCTCCCATCGTGGCCGAAATGGCGTTCGCAACCGGCGATCGCCACCGGTAGCCGGTGGGGAGGAAGCTGCCCGCGGCGAACCGCGCCCGGGACTCGAACCGCGCCGCGAGCCCGCGAGCCGTGGCCACCAGCGTGTCATCGAGTTCGATCCCCGCAGCCTCGAAGCCGAGCAGGTCGGCCATCACGCTGATCGTCCCGGTGGCCGAGCCCCACTCGAGAAATCGGTGGCCCACGGAGCGATGCGCGACCAGCGCCGCCAGCACGACCTCGTAGTCGGCCGCCACGAAGGGATGAAAGGTCCGGTCACGCACCCGCCGGTCGAACTCGTCGAACAGCGCCCACCCCTCGGCGCAGAGCGCGTCGAGGCGAGTCTGGAGGGCGACATCGATCACGGGGGCGGCACCGGACATCGGCGGAGCGCAAGGAGGAGGTCGCCGCAGCGAGGCGGACACGACACGAGGGGACACATGAGCATCGTCACAACTCCCCGTGGCACGCAGAATACGCAGAATGATATGTCTCACGCGCGGTGAGGGTCGCCTGGCCGAGCGACGCTCCGTACCGCCGACATGCGTCACGGCGCCCGCGCCGGACGAGTGACGCGCGGCTGCACGCGGACATTCGCGGCGAGCCACACGGCCGATGGTGTCACCGAGAGCCCCGTCGGAGTCACTTCGAGCGCGACCGACCGATCGCCGACCGGCACCGCGGTCTGCACCGCCACCGGGAGATGGATCGGCCGAAAGAAGCGCTGCGGAATCTTCACGTTGAAGCCGCGCGCCACCAGCGCCTGGACGCGCTCACTGGCACGGGATCGATCCACCGCAAAGCCGCACACGCCCCGCCGCGTCTCCAGCAGCGAATCGAGCGCTGCCACCGACGCCGGTGAGGGATCGACATAGAGACGGATCGCGAGTTCGGGGAAGTCGGGATCCGCCATCACGGCGCCATCCACCGCGCTCAACACCAGTCGTCCACGCGCCACGTAGGTGCGCGCCCGCACCCGGCCGCTGACATCACGGGTGATGCGCATGTCACCACAGACCGGGCCCGCGATGCCGCGTGACGTCCACCCGGCCGTCACCCGCGCGATCCCGCTGCCGTCGACGACGCGAACCGGCACGGCGAGGCGGATGATGTTGCCACCAAAGGTCATCTCCGGGAGGCCCGGGCGCAGCGTGCCGCGCACGTTGCGCAGCGCGAGCTCGAGATCATACGAACCCACCGTCCGGCGCCCGAAGATGCCGAGGCGTGCCTTCACCTCGCCGTCCTTGCGCATCGTCATCGTCGGCAGCCGCAACTCCACCTCGCGAAACCAGCCATTCACCACACTGCGGACGATCGTGTCCACGAATGGCGTCGGCAGCCCGATGACGATGTCGCCTTCAGGACGTCCATCGAGCAGATCGCTGGTGCCGACCGCCTCGAGCACGTTGGTCCGGAGCGAGTCGCGCGTGCGCGTGAGCTGCGCGATCTCCCGCTGTACGGCCGCCGGGTCCTCCCGCTCCGTCCGCGAGCGGAATCGCGTCACGAACAGCACGGTGCCCACGACCGGAATCAGCGCCAGCACCAGGAGCGCCTTTGGCATGCGACTCACCGCGCGTCACCCGTCGCACGGGCAAGCGTGTCGGTGATGAACGTCCCGAGCGTGATGCGCAGCACGATCCAGATGCGGTCCTGAAAGGCAATCACGCGCGCGGCCGCCACCGACATCGGCGCACGGCTCGGCGGAATGGTGAACGCCCCCTCGGGTCCGAACCCGGGCAGCAGCATCTGCTCATCGATGCGCACAGGTACGGCCACACTCGGCAACCCGCTCGTGATCTCGGGCAGGCTGCGTTCGACGATGCGCTGCAAGGCGCCCGTCACCAGCGGATCGAACGAGGCGGGAGCACCCGCCGGCGCGGTCAGCGTCATGTCGTCGATCGTGATGCGCGCATTCAGCTCCTTGCCGCGGCTGATCGCGAAACCATCGAGTGCGCCCTGCAACTCGAGGTCGGCCGAGACGCGCGGAAAGGCGGCGCGCTGCACCCGGCCGCGCAGAGCGACGCGTGCGACGTTGCCGCGGAAGATCACCGTGGCGTCGGTGAGTGTGACGATCGCGCGGTTGCGAATGCTGATCGAGACGGGGAACGCCGCCGCGATCAGATTGCGCATCAGTGAGTCACGGACCGTGACCACGACCTCGCTGTGCCGATTCACCAGCTTGCCCGGCGTGATGGACTGCAGCGCCGTGAACCCCGCCACCTCGCGGCGAAGCTGGTCGCGCGTCACGATGCGCTCGAGCTCGATCGGGTCGGGCCGTGCGCAGGCCGCTGCGGTGCAGCACATGAGCAGCATGCGCACGCGTCCTCGGCGCACGAGGCGGCGGCTCTGCCGAGTACGGCGCGGGAAGCCGCACGGCGACATCGCGGTCAGGACCCCACGATCCGCTGATCATCGCCGGAGGGGCGGATCGCGTCCTGCGCATGCTGAAGCGCTTGGCAGTGGCTGCTCACGCGTCAAGCTACCTGAGCACGCCGGATCACGGCCATTCGACCTGAGGCATAGGCGCCTGAGCGCACACGGCGCAGAGGCGTCCGTCCTTCGAGGAGCGGCTGGGAGATGTCGAGCTGGCGATGAATTTCCATCGCAAGCGAAACCGTGGCTGGCGAGGCCGCGCCTCGCTCTCGCCGGGTGGGCCGGTCGGGTTCGTGCTCCTGCACATGTTCGCTGCAGCGCTGCTCGCGCCGCCCATGGCGATGCCGGCAGGGTGGCCGCGGCACGGGGTGGCCGCGGCGCGGGGTGGCCGACAGCAGTGGCTCACGGTGGACCACTGACGAACTCGGCGACGTGACGCCTGGCACGTCCGACTGACGACCGTCAGGCGAGCGGCGGCGCGAATTCCGTCGGGTCGTGGGCGTCTGGGGCATGGTGGCGGAGGCTCGTGACCGGCGTGCGGAAGGTGGCGCTGACGAGCATCAGGAAGCGCACCAGCATCGGGTCGCGCACGGCGAAGTCGAACTCTTCGAGGGTGCCGCGCACCAACAGCGCGCCAGCCGCATCCGGCGGGCCGACAGGGACGAGCTGGTGGAGACTGACGGCCGTGCGCAGCGATCGGGTCTCGAGAACGAAATGGGCGATCGCGCGCTGGTAGCACGCCTGGGGTCCGTGACGGCGCACTGGAGCGGCGGCGATGGGCTCTGCGACATCGCCCCAGAGCGAGAGCAGACCGGCGCCGGCGCTGTCGCGCGCGATCTGGGCGGGGCGTGGGAAACGGGCGTGGCTGCGCATCTGGTTGCGGAGCCGACGGGAACGAGAGGCATTCAGCATGGTTCGGAATGTCGACCCGTCGGCTTGCTTGCTGTAACGTGCCCGGCTGTGGGGCTGGTCAAGCGGCTGGAGCCGTACCACGGGTCTCCGCAGGAGCAGAGTCCGTGAACGCGTCATGAACTCTGCCCCCTCGAACCGATCAAGGGGTCGATCAAGGGGTCCAGATCAAGGGGTCGATCAAGGGGTCAGAGTCCTTGAACACCCGATCAAGGGGTCAGAGTCCTTGAACACCGGCTCAAGGGGTCAGAGCTCTTGAACGCCGGATCAAGAGGGCAGAGCCCTTGAACGCCGGCGGTATGGACGCTGCCCCACCGTGCCCACGAATCGGGGCGGCGGCGATCAAGGACTCTGACCCCTTGATCGGCGATCAAGGACTCTGACCCCTTGATCGGACCCCTTGATCGCCGGGGCGACCACGGCCGTCAGCAGCGCGGCGGCCCAGACCCATCGCACGGGCAGGCGCCGACGCAACGCGAGAGTCCACTCTGCCACGCTGGCAGCGAGCGCGCAGCAGCCGGCAATGATGACGGCCGAGAGCATCCAGGTCAGGATCATCGATCGAGCTCCTTCAGCCGCGCATCGACCAGCGCCCGGAGCCGCTGCAGCTCCTCGGCCGCGATGTCCTTGTCATCCAGCAGGCCCGCGACCAGAAGTTCGCGCGAACCCTGGTAGACCTTGTCGAGCACGCGTGCGAGAACGCTGCTGCCGGCGTCGGCGCTCCGCGTGCGGGCGAAGTAGCGGAACGCCTTCCCGTCGGTGGTGTGGCGAACATGACCCTTCGCCTCGAGAGTGCGGAGGATGGTCAGCACGGTGGGATACGCGAGGTCGTCGGTGAGTCCGTCCCTGACCTGCGCCACGGTGGCAGAGCCGAGGGTCCAGATGACCGACATGACGTCGAGTTCGCGGCGGGTGAGCGTCTGTGGAACCGGTTTCTCCTACTATGTTTGTAATAATTAGTAGGAGTCTGTTCTGCGATTGTCAAGGCTGGTGCCGGGGAGCCGAAAGATGCTCCGTGAGTTGCGATCCGCCGCTCGATGCGTATCTTCCGGATCGCACCTTCGGAGAGGCCATGGCACACAGCTCAACCCGCGACGCACTGGGCAACCGACTGCACGCCACCGTCGATGCCCTGCTCACCGCCGCGAGCGAGACCACGATTCTGGCGGCCGTCGCGGCCATCAGCGGTACCGGCGCACTGGCCCGAATGCTGGCGGCGCTCCCCGGCGGTGACGTGCCCGCGCCGGCGGCAGACGCCCTCGCCCCCGCGGCGGCCCGCGCCGCACTCTGGCGCGAGGCCTATCTCTCCGCCACGGATGTGCTCGACGCCGGCGACGCCGCACGTCTGCTCGGCGGCCTCACCACCGAGGCACTCCGCAAACGCGACCGCGCCACGACGATCCTCGCCCTCCCACTCGGCACCGGCCGGATGGCGTACCCGGCGTGGCAGTTCGTGGACGGACGCGTCGTGTCGGGCCTGGCGCAGGTCCGCACGGCGCTGGGCACGGTCAATCCGTGGGTGTTCGCCGGCCAGCTCGACACGCTCCGCGATCCCAATGCCGACTCGCCCAGGACGCTGCGCGACCTGTTGCTCGCGGGTGAGGTGATCGCGGCCGTGCGCGCATCCGAGGCGCACGCGGCAGACGGCGGCGCGTGACCGGACGGCCGCTGGTGGGCACCATGCCGGCGGGCTCACCGCTCGTCCGCATCGTGCCGCTGGCGCGTGGCCCGGACGGCGCCCTGTTCTTCGGCCCCACGTCGGGCCGACCGCCGATGCACCGATTCGACGCCCCGGACGGCAGCTTCGGCGTCTGCTACCTCGCGGAATCCCCCCGCGGTGCCGTGGCCGAATCGCTGCTCCGACTGGCCACTGCTCCACTGCCGCCACTCGGCCTTCGGATGCTCGACCGTGCGGCAGTGTCCGCGCGAGCCTGGGCGCGGACCGTCACCACCCGCCCGATCCGGCTGGCGGACGTCCGGAACGGCGAGGGCCTCGCACGGCGGCACCACACCGGCGAGCTGACGATGAGCGCCAGTCATCTCGCGGGGCGCGCGGAAGCGGCGGCGCTGCATGCGAGGGCGGAGGCCGTGGACGGAATCTGGTACCGTGCACGACACGATCCGGCGGCATCGGTCGTGGCGCTGTTCGACCGAGCAGAGAGTGCGCTGGCGCCGGTGGACACCCTCGTGCCGCTGCTCGACGACGCCGTGACGATGGCGACGCTGCTCGATCACTACGGCGTCGGACTCGATCCGTAGGCTCGGCGGCTCAGCGGTGGGTGCGCGGTCCGCGCGACGCGCCGCAACGCATCGGATCGAGGGTCTCAGAGCCGTGGTCGAACGCCTGCGCGGTCACACCACAGCGCACGACCCGGCGCATGCCGGCGATCGGGCGTGCGCTGCGCGTCCGCTACCGAATGACGTCCACGCCGCCTGCCATCTGTCCAACGTCGACGGTCGCGACGGTCCGGAGCGTGCGCAGGTCGATGATCTCGAGCGTCCCAGGCTCCGAGCCGATCCCTTCGACGGTCACGAAGACGTAGCGGTCATCGCCCGACACCGCCGCACCGTGCACCACCCGGCGCGTCGTCGCAATGCGCGCCAGTTCACGGCCCGACGGCAGTTCGATGATGCTCACCGACTGCCCGCGCTTGTTGGTCGCGATCAGCTTCGTGCCATCGCGCGTGGCCGCGAGGTTGTAGACACCGGCACCCGCCGGAATGCGGCGGAGCATCGTCCACGACGCCACGTCGATCTCGACGACGTCACTGGTCCTGTTGCACGCCACGTACACACGGGTGCCGTCGGCGGAGGGCTGTGCCCAGGTCGGCGAACAGGCTGGATCGCCTTCCACCGGCGCCGTCATGCCATGGCCTGACATGTCGTGTGAGGCGGCGCCGCTCGCCATCACCACCGGGGCACCGTCCCTCCCCATTTCCCTGCCCTTCGTGAGCTGGAAGTGCCGGCTCACGGCAAAGGTCGCGACGTCGATCTCGACCAGGAGGTCGTCCATCATGCAGGCCGAGTAGTGCTTGGTGCCCTGCGCATTGAGTCGGCTGCCATGCGGCATCGTGCAGGTCGTGATGCGCGTCAGCTCGACCATGTCATCCACGCCGACGACGCTGACGTCGCTCGCCACCATGTCACCGTGGAGATTGAAATTCACGACGAACGCGAGGTGCCCCTCCGGGGTGATCTGCGCGGTGGCCGGGAAGTTGCCGAGCATGACACGACCAACCACGCTGTTGTCGCTGACGCGCAGCTTCCAGAAGCTGCCGTAGGGCGTGCCGTGCGCGGTCGAGACGAAATAGAACTGCTGGTCGGGCGACACCGCGAGGCCATGCGGCCCATCGGGATCGGTGACACTCAACCCGATCGGCACCCTGGTCTGGATCGACGCCCCTGCAGGCCCGAACGTGATGATCGAAATCTCGTCGGTGCCCTCTGACGCGACGGCGATCGTGTAGGTACGCTCAGGGGGCGCCGACTGCGGTTTTGGCGCCAGCGCCTGCGCGCCCACGCGCGACCCGGCGACGACGGTCGCGAGCAGCAGCGCGCCACGCATCGTCATGGTGTGATGCCGCGCTTGGGCTTCATGCGCACGATCCAGAGCCCGTTGTACATGTCGTTCACGTACGCCACGCCGTCGCGGACGACGACACCCCATGTCATGGCCGAGTTCTTCACGAAGCCATCCATGTCGGCGGTATTCAAGTGCGACATCTCCCGCTGCTGTGCGCGCAGGTCGCCGCGCAGCTCGCCGCTGATGTCGAAGGTGCGGAAGCCGGCGTTGTACGCACCCATGTACAGCGTATCTCCGGCGATCCAGATGTTGTGCACGCCACCGTACTCGGGTTCGTAGAAGGCCACGGACTTCGGGTTCGCGTAATCCGAAACGTCGATCACCTGCAGCCGTCCGTAGGCGCGGCCGGCGGCGGCATCCTTCGCGCCCTGCACGCCACTCGACGGAAAGACTTCATCGGCGATGAAGACGTAGTTCCGGTGTCGCCACGCGGTGTGCGTGCCGCGGATGAAGCCGGATCCACCCGCAAGTTCCACCTGTCGGTAGAGATCGTTGAGGTCGTACTTGTACTGACTGACGAGAACCGGGTTCGACGGTGATCCGCCCCTGATGCCGTTGCCCACGTCGAGAATGATCAGGCCATCGTTCCAGTAGCTCAGGTATGCAAGCCCGTCCTGCACATCGACGTCGTGCAGCGACCGGCCGGCATCCGGGCGCGGCGTCCGCCATTCGGCCACCTGCCTCGGCTGGTACGGGTCGCTGATGTCGATGATGTGGAAGGCGCCGGTGCCGTCATTCGTGGCATACACGTGCGTGCCGAATTTCGGCTGTGCGTACACGAATGCCGAATGCACACCGGCCGTCATTCCTTCCGTGAACTCGGCGATCTTCACCGGGTGCAGCGGGTCGGCGAGGCTGCTGATCACGATGCCGTTCTTCCGATCGCTGGCGCCTTCACGGGTGTTCACCAGAATGGTGCCCTCGGCGTTCGTCATCAGGTCGTTCACGCGTCGGGTGTTGAGCACCATGCTGTCGGTGACGATCGGCCGCGTGGGGTCCGAGATGTCGAGCGTGTAGAACAGGTCGCCGCCGCTGCCGGAGCCAAGGTAGGCCACCCTGCCGTTCGGGTGCAGCCAGACTTCCTCGGTGGTGAAGCGCGTCTTCGGTGAGCGACCCAGCACTTCCAGCGGGCGCCGCACGTCACGTGCGGTGAGCGTCACGGTCGCTTCGGCGGATTGCGCGCCGACGCTGGCAGTGATCGTGTAGGTCCCCTGCTCATAGCCGACGAAGCCGCCATCCGCTCCGATCATGCCCTGACCGGGGCTGAAGCTCCAACTCGGCGTCAGGCCATCGATCGCCCTGCCGGCGGCGTCCACCGGCTTGGCCGTGAACCGGATCACGTCACCCGTTCGCGCATCGGCGGTGCCGGGCGACACATCGAGCCTGACGATGCGCCGCGCGGCGACCGTGATGGGCACCTGCTTCGTCACCGCGCCGGCGGTCGCACTCAGCGTGGCCACGCCAGGCGCAACCGCCATCGCCAGTCCGTCGCGCGAGACCGTGAGCACGCGCGGATTGCTGCTGGTCCAGAGCACACGGTCGTCGCGCCGGTCGTTGCCGTCGTCGTACGCCGTCGCCAGATAGCGCATCCGCTGGCCGATCGCGAGCGTCGACACCGCGGTGGTGACGACGATGTGATGCGCCGGCCCGGGGAGCATCTTCACTTCGAGGCGTTCGATGACCGGCTGTCGCCCCAGGACGGTGGCCGAGACGGTGAGGGGGATGGTTCCCGTCGAGCCGGAGCGGACGAGTCCATCCGGTTCGACCGTGCCTTCGAAGTAGCCACCTGCCCGGCTGAATCTGATCACGGCACCGGGGACGTCATTGCCCTGCGCGTCGAGGGCGCGAGCGCGGAGACGCATGGTGTCGCGCGCGGTCATGGTGCGCTCACGCGGGAGGATCTGGATCGAGGCGACGGCCGGTCCGGCAGCGGGCTGAGCCGTGGCTTGTGCGCTGGCAGTTCGTGGGGCGATCAGGAGCGGGGCGATCAGGAATGGCGCGATCGGAGCAAGAGCGGCGACACGGCACAGACGGGGCATTCGGGGAACCTCGAGCGACGGGCGCAAACGGTCACAGCGGGAATGCTGAAGTGTACTGCCCGTGCGAGCGGTCGTCGAACTCGGACGCCGATCCTGCAGGTGCGCCGTGCCCGTCAGCGTGACCGTCGGAGAGGGGGGTAGAGAGCACCACGCCGTCGCTCGCAATCACGTCGATGGTCACGTGCTGCAACGCCCTGTGATCGGACCGTGTGGGCCAACACATGCTGGCCGCGCTCACGCAGCGCGGCGTCCGCCTGAAACAGGGCGAGCGTGCCTGGCGGGCGCACCTCCCTCTCGGCGCTGGGCGGCGCGCATGCGGCCGGGATCCCTGCCGACGTCGCAAGCGCTCGCAGGACTCGCATGGCGTCAGTCTTTGCCGGTGCGACGCTTCACACATGCACTCGGATACTGTTGACAGTAGCCAAGCCGGCTGCTGCCCACCCGTTCGGACTCGATGACGGCATGCACCACGGCGCGACCGAGCACGTCCGCGCCGGCGTTGAAGATGGCCTGCAGGTCGGCGTTCGTGAGCGAGTGGTTCGGTGGCGTCGTGGCCATGCCGAACACCGTATCGCCATCACCGATGCCGTGTATGGGTCGGATCGATCGGGCCAGCCCGGCATTGGCGATCACTGCCATCCGTTCTGCCTCGAGATCCTCCAGCGGCGCGTCGGTGGCGATCAGCGCGATCGTGGTGTTCGTGGCCGCATTGTCCGAGCCGTCATTCGGCCCGCCGCGACCGGTGGCTGCCGCCGCGCATTCCGATGCGATGGGCTGCACGAGGTTGAACTCGTTGCCGATCTCCAGAAAGTAGCCGTAGGGCAGGCAGGTGCGCGGATCCAGCGGAGAACCGGCTGGATTGAGCCCCACGATCGCGGCGACGGTGTACCCGTTGGACAGCTTCACGCTCGCGGTGCCCATGCCCCAGCCGGCGCCCATGCCGACGCCCACGCGACCACTCCTCACCGGGTCGCTGGTGGCGGCCGCCGCGGCTCGGTAGCCGAACTCCGCGTCGGGGCGCTTCCTGAAATTCCCGCCGCGACCGAGATCCATGAGGATTGCCGCCGGCACGATCGGCACGACACCCGCCGTCCCGATCGGCACGCCGAAGCCACGCTCCTCCAACCAGCGCATCACACCGGTGGCGGCATCGAGGCCGTACGCACTGCCACCGCCGAGCACGATCGCGTGCACGGCCCGCACGAACCCGCCGGGCTTGAGCAGATCCGTTTCCTTCGTGCCCGGCGCCCCACCCATCTGCGAGTAGCCTGCGGTGGCGCCCTGCTCCGTGCGGATGACGGTGGTGCCGCTCCGATAGCCGCTATCGGAGCGCGTGTAGGTCCCCACCTTGAGATTCGGCACATCGGTGATCGAGTTGCTGGGCCCGATGCCCACCACGCTCACGCTGCGTGGCGACTGCGGTGGTTGCGCGTGCGCCATGCACGACATCGTCGATAGCAGCAGCGCCGCAGCCGATCCGACACTGCGGCCGGTGCGACGGCACACCTGCGCCGCCGCTCGATCGCCCTGATGCATGATGTTCGCTCCCACGTCAGTTGAAGGGCACGACAGCCGAGGATGTCTCGTTCTGCACGAGCACCCTGTTCATGTCGAATGACATGCCCGCCGTGCGGGCGGTCGCATCAAAAGTAAATCCATTCGTTCCGCAGCCGCGCGGTACGAACGAGGGAATCGCCAGGTTGCGTGTCGGGAGCGCCGTCAACGGCGTTCGGAGTGGCGAGTGCCTCCGTCAACGCCACCGGGTGCGCGTCCCAGGATCGGCGAAGCGCCGCCCCTCGGCGAGGAAGATCTCCTGCCGTGTGGGATCTGGCATGGAACGCCCGTCATCCATCGCGGAGATGGCATCGATGCGCCCCTGGGTGACCGATGTGCCGGACACGATAGCCACCCGGACGTTCCCCGCTGAACGCATGAGCACATAGCCGCTGCGCAACGGCTCCCCTGGCGCAAACGAAACATGCGCCGCCGAGCTGTTGGGGTAAACCATCGTGCCGCCGGCACGCGGGCAATTCGGTCCACGGGTTCGCGATCGTACGTGCCGGCTCTCGCGGCGAGGATCGCCGGCCAGTACACGCCGCGGTTGCCGATGGAGATGCGATCCGTGTCCGTCGGCTCAGTGAGGATCACGGCATCGGTACGGTCGGCGCTGTCCCGCTCCGACTTCGCCAACAAGTCCGTGGCAACTAAGGCGCCACTCTTCTCATCCACGGTGCCACCGACCTCGATCGACCCATGCGGCCAAATGCCGGCGCAAAACATGCCCTCGGTCGGATGGATGCGGCGGCGCTTCCCGCTTGCATGTCGCAGGTGCCGCGTCCAGAGCTGCGGCTGTCGCGGACGAGCCCGCCGAACGGATCCGCCGTCAAGCCGTTGGCCGCCGGCACCACGT